>WNGF01000061.1_pt1 | contig 128652 bp, 124 predicted proteins | sample 5400641 | NCBI WGS metagenome assembly WNGF01 (sample SAMN13153371, study PRJNA577476) | soil metagenome | isolation source: 80 cm soil or saprolite under grassland replicate 2 | place: USA:California | collected 2016-06-15 | reverse complement strand
GTTCACCTCGGGGCATTTCTGCTCGCCTCGCACCCGGCACCGGTGCGCCGCGCGATCGAGCGCCATCGGCAGGCGCTCGACTCCGACCCGGTGGGCTACTTTCATCGAGAGTGGCTGGTTCGCGAAGCTGCCGTGCTTCGCGCCGCCGCGGGCTACACGGGCGGCCGCGCCGCGGACATCGCGCTCACAGACAGCACAACGATGGGCCTCGCGCTCCTCTATAACGGGCTCCACCTTCGCTCAGGCCAGGAGCTGCTGACTTCGACCCACGACTTCTTCGTCACTCACGAGGCTTTGGAGCTAAAAGCGAAGCGAGCCGATGTGTCGGTGCGGAAGATCCCGCTGTACGAGCAGAGCGTTGCTGCCTCGGCGGATGAGATCGTTCGACGGGTCGTCGCCGCGGTGACGCCGCGTACGCGCGTCGTGGCGCTGACCTGGGTGCACTCGAGCACCGGTGTCAAGCTCCCGATCCGGGCCATCGCCCGCGCGCTCGCGCCGCTGAATCGCGGACGATCCGAAGCCGACCGGATCCTCCTCTGCGTCGACGGCGTCCACGGGTTCGGCATTGAAAGCGTGCGGCTGCCGGACCTGGGCTGCGACTTCTTCGTCACCGGCTGCCACAAGTGGCTCTTCGGCCCACGCGGAACCGGCCTTGTCTGGGGAAGGCCCGATGCTTGGCAGCACGTCACCCACACGATCCCGTCCTTCACGGGGACGGGAACGCCCGGCCGCGCAATGACCCCCGGTGGCTTCCATTCGTTCGAGCATCGGTGGGCCCTGGCAGAGGCGTTTCGAATCCACGAGCGGATCGGCAAGGCTCGTGTCGCGGCGCGGACGCACACGCTCAACAGCCGGTTCAAGTCCGGCCTTGCCGCGATGCGGCACGTGAGCCTGCACACGCCTCGCTCGCCGTCGCTGTCGGCGGGGCTCGTCTGCTTCGACGTCCGCGGGATTCCTCCGGCGCAAGTCGTTGACCGCCTCCTCCAACGCGGGATCATTGCCACCGTCACGCCCTACACGCCTTCCCTCGCGCGCGTCGCCCCGAGCATCCTGAACACGCCCGCGGAGATCGACCGGACTCTGCGAGCGCTCAGGGCGCTTGCCTGAGAGCCGGTGTCAGCCGCCTGCGATCGCAGCGACGACCCGGATCTCCGCGTCGGCCTCGAGCGACTCATCCAGGTCGTCCACCTGGGCCTTATCGACGTAGACGTTGACGAGCGGGCGCAGCTCGCCGCGCTCGTCGAAGAGCAGGTCGCGCACGGGGAGCGCCCGCAGAGCCTCGCGTGCCGTCTCGGCCTCGACTTCGAAGCGTCCCGCGCCGCCTGCCTCCGTGGCGAGCAGCGACGGGAGCAGGACTACTGCCACTCGGCGGCCTCCACCGACAGGATCGTCGGCAGGTAGCGCGCCGCCTCGAGCCACTCGCTGCCGCCGTCGGGTGAGACGAAGACCGAGCCGCTCTGGGTGCCCAGGTAGATCCCGGCCGGGTCGAGCCGGTCGAAGCTCATGCCTTCCCGCATCACCGACTGCCAGGCCTGCTGCGGCAGGCCGCCCTCCAGGAGGTCCCAGGAGGCGCCGCCGTCGCGTGTGCGGTAGACGCCGAGCCGCCCGTTCGGCGTAACGCGGTTCTCGGCTCCTTCCTCCGGCACGACGTAGGCCGCGTCAGGGTCGGCGGGATCCAGCGCAAGCGGGAAGCCGAAGCCGCTCGGGAGGCCGTTGCCCTCGAGCCGCTCCCAGGTCTCGCCGCGATCGTCTGAGCGGTAGACACCGCAGTGGTTCTGCTGCCAGAGGCGCTTCGGCCGGGCCGGATGCAGGAGCAGCTTGTGCACGCACTGGCCGACCTCGGGGAAGTTGTCGTCGGGGAAGAAGTCGGCCGCGACGCCGGAGTTCTTGGGCGCCCAGCTCTCGCCGCCGTCCTCGCTGCGGAAGGTGCCGGCGGCGGAGATCGCGACGTAGAGGCGGTGCGGGTCCCCCGGGTCGACCTGGATCGAGTGGCAGCAGAGCCCGCCCCCGCCCGGGTTCCACTTCTCCCGTGTCGAGTGCTCGAGCAGCGACTGCACCGGCTCCCAGGTGGAACCGCCGTCGCCGCTGCGGAAGAGCGCGCCCGGGGTGCCCCCTAGGAAGAGCGTCTCCGGTTCGTCGGCGTGGCCCGGCTCGACATGCCAGGACTTCTCCCACGTCAGCCCGTTTTCCTCGGGGAGCCCGATGCCCTCGGCTCGCTCCCAGTTGGCGCCAAGATCCCGCGAGCGGTGGGCCGTCGCGCCGTAAACCCAGTTGTTGGTGGCGGCGTGCAGCGTCCCGTCGCGCGGGTCGCGCATCGCGTGGAAGACCTCCCAGCCGGTCAGGTGCGGCCCTTCGACGCTCCACTCGCGGCGGGCTTCATTGCTCGTGAGCACGAAAAGCCCTTTGCGGGTACCAACGAGGACGGCGACTCCCATTGAGCGACTAGCCTAAAGGCGCCGACTCGGCGGCGCCGACCAAAGAGGCCGTGCGGGCTCGGCCGCGCGGCCGTCCAACCCACCATTCTCGGAGGCGAGACTTCCGGGGCGCCTGGGCGAGTAGCCTCCAATCGAAAGGAGTGACATGACGACTCTGAGCGAGAAACACCGCGAGTTCCTCGAGCAGCCGTACGTCGGGGAGGTCACGACCCTGCGGCCCGACGGCTCGCCCCACACCACTGTCGTCTGGGTCGACACCGACACGGACCAGGTGCTGTTCAACACGGCCGTCGGCCGGGCCAAGGAGCGGTATCTGCGCCAGGATCCGCGCGTGTCGCTGATCGTCGTCGATCCGGAGAACGCCTACCGGTGGGTGTCCGTGAACGGAAAGGCAGAGCTGACGACAGAAGGCGCGGACGAGCAGATCGACAGGCTTGCCAAAAAGTACCTCGGCCAGGACGAGTACCCATGGCGCAAACCGGAAGAGCAGCGGATCACGATCCGGATCCATCCGGAGCGCGTCGAGGCGACCGGGCTCGACGAGTAGTTGCGGCTCACGCTCTGCGAGGTTGGCCCGCGCGACGGCCTTCAGAACGAAGCCGAGACGCTGGAGCCGGCGTCGCGGGCGGAGCTCGTCAACCGGCTCGCGGCGGCTGGTCTGCCGCGCGTCGAGGCGGCCAGCTTCGTGCGTGCCGACCGCGTGCCGCAGATGGCGGGCGCCGAGGAGGTGGCCGCGGCGATCGAGCGCCGGGAGGGGACCGAGTACTCGGGACTCGTCCTGAACGCGAAGGGCTACGAGCGCCTCGCCGCCTCCGGGCTCGACCGCGTCAACGTCACCCTCGGCGCCACGGAGAGCTTCAACCGTCGCAACGGCGAGATGTCGCGAGACGAGGCGCTGGCGCAGGTGGAGGCGATCCTGGCGTCGGCGACCGAGCCCACGACGGCAACGATCTCGGTGGCGTTCGGCTGCCCGTTCGAGGGGGAGGTGGAAGAGGGCGAAGTAGCGGCGCTCGCGGCGCGGCTCGCGGCCGACGAGATCGTCCTGGCCGACACGATCGGGGTCGCCGCCCCGGCGCAGGTGCGGCGCCTCGTCGAGCGGGTGCGGGAGCTCGGCAAGCGCACCGGTTTCCACGGGCACAACACGCGCAACACCGGCTACGCCAACGCGCTCGCGGCGCTCGAGGCCGGTGCGCAGGTCCTGGACGCCTCGATCGGCGGGCTCGGCGGCTGCCCTTACGCGCCGCGTGCGAGCGGCAACGTCGCCACCGAGGATCTCGTCTACCTGCTCGAGAGGGAGGGGATCCCGACCGGGATCGACCTCGATGCGCTCGTGGAGATCTCGACCTGGCTGGAGGGCGTGTTCGGCCGCAAGCTCGAGGGCCAGGTCTACCGCGCCGGCGCCTGGCCCTGAGGCGCCGCTGGGGCTACGAGACGGTCTCTAAGGCGGCAGTCTGGAAGGCGGCGACGGCGAGATCGATCTCCTCGTCACCGGTCTGCCAGTTCGAGACGGACAGGCGGATCGCCTTGCGCCCGTCCCAGGTGGTGCCGCTCATCCAGACGGCGCCGCTGTCCTGTACGCGCCGCAGCACGTCGTCGGTGCGCTCGTCCGACTCGAAGCGGAAGAGCACCTGGTTGAGGACGACCTCGTTCAGCAGCTCGACGCCCGGCAGCTCGGCGAGCGCCTCCGCGAAGCGGTCCGCGCCCGCGCAGCAGCGCTCGACTAGCTCGGCGATCCCGCTCCGGCCGAGCGAGCGCAGGGCCGCGTAGACCGGGAACCCGCGGGCGCGGCGCGAGAACTCCGGCACCCAGTCCACCTGGTCGCGCACGCGCTGCTCACCCTCGTCCTGAATCAGGTACGAGGCGCTGACGGTCATCGCCGCCCGGTGCGACTCCGGGTGCGCGCAGAAGACGATCCCGGAGTCGTAAGGCACGTTCAGCCACTTGTGCGCGTCGGTCGTCCAGGAATCGGCGCGCTCGATGCCCTCGACGAGGTGCTGCCGCTCAGGAGCGACCGCGGCCCAGAGACCGAAGGCGCCGTCCACGTGCAGCCATGCCCCCGCCTGTTCGCAGGCCTCGGCGATCGCCGGTAGGGGATCGAACGCGCCCGTGTTCACCTCGCCGGCCTGCGCGCAGACGATCGCCGGGCCCTGGCCGAGCTGCTCGCGGAGCGCGTCGATCTCCAACCGGCCCTGGTCGTCGGCGGCCACGACCGTCGGCGCTCCGAGCCCGAGCAGCCGTAGCGCGCGGTCGACGGTGACGTGGCGCGTCTCGCCCACGAGCACGCGCACCCTCGGTGCCCCGGTCAGGCCGTCGCGGCCGACATCCCAGCCGACGGCGTCGAGCACGTGGAAGCGGGCCGCGGCGAGACCGGTGACGTGGGCCATCTGCGTGCCGGTGACGAAGCCGATCGAGGCGTCGGAGGGCAGCCCGAGCAGCTCGACGAGCCATTCCCGGGTGATCTGCTCGACCACCGACGCGGCTGGGCCACCGGCGTAGAGCCCGGCGTTCTGGTCCCAGGCCGAGGTGAGCCAGTCCGCCGCCAGCGCCGCCGGCAGCGCGCCGCCGATGACGAAGCCGAAGTAGCGGCCGCTCCCGATCGCGACGACCCCGGGCTCCGCGCCTGCCGCGAGGTCCTCCAGCACCTGCTCGGGATCGACTGGCTTCTCGGGCAGCGGCCCGCCGAGCGCAGCGCGGAGCTGCTCCGGGGTCGCGTGCGGGAAGACGGCCCGCTCGCCGAGGCTCTCGACGTAGTCGGAAGCGAGCTCGGCCGTCCGCCGGAGCAGGTCGCGCGCGTCGCTCATGTGTCCAGCGCGAAGAGCTGTGCGTCGCGCCTCCCGAGCTTGATGTCGCGCTCGTACTCGAGCCCGAGCTTGCGTGCAACGTTCTCGGAGGCCGTGTTGCCGTGGATGATCAGCGCGATCAGGCGCTCGGCACCGAGCCCGTTCAGCGCATAGTCGCGCGCCGCGCCGGCCGCCTCGGTCGCGTATCCCCGGCCCCAGAAGGCCCGGCCGAGCGTATAGCCGACCTCGACCTCGATCGGACCGGAGGGCTGGGACCGCGTCGTCGGCTCCCAGGTCTCGCTGTTCCAGACCAGGATGCCGACGCGCCCCATCAGCACCCCGTCGTCCCTGCGGACGGTGGTGAAGAGCCCGAACCCGTCCACCTCCCAGCGCTCGATCATGCGCCGCACGGACAGCTCGGTCTCGGCCCGCGTGAGCGTGCGGCCGTCGCCGACATAGCGCATCACCTCCGGGTCGGCATACATCGGCGCCAGGGCCTCCGCGTCCTCGGGAACGGGCGCGCGCAGGACGAGCCGTTCGGTCTTCAGCTCCAACATTGGGCGCTAGCCTAGTCGGGCATGAACCGCTTGGCAGACGAGACGAGCCCGTACCTCTTGCAGCACGCGGACAACCCGGTGGACTGGTACCCGTGGGGGGGCGAAGCACTCGCGCGCGCGCGCGATCAAGACAGGCCGATCCTGCTCTCGATCGGCTACGCCGCCTGCCACTGGTGCCACGTCATGGCGCACGAATCGTTCGAGGATGCGGCCACCGCGGAGCTGATGAACGAGCGCTTCGTCAACATCAAGGTCGATCGCGAGGAGCGGCCCGACGTGGACGGCGTCTACATGGACGCGATCGTCGCGCTGGCCGGCCACGGCGGCTGGCCGCTGACGGCGTTTCTGACCCCCGAAGGCGAGCCGTTCCTCGGCGGCACCTACTTCCCGCCCGAGCCGCGGCACGGGATACCGGCCTTCCGGCAGGTGCTCCTCGCGGTTTCGGACCTCTACCGCGAGCGGCGTGAAGAGGTCGCTCACCGCGCGAGCGCGCTGATCGAGGCGCTCCAGCGGGCGGCCGCGGCCGCGCCCTCGTCGGAGCCCTTGACCGATTCGATCCTCTTCCAGGCCGTGCGGCGGCTCGGCGAGCTGGCCGACCCGGAGTGGGGCGGGTTCGGCGGCGCGCCGAAGTTTCCGCCGGCCTCGGCGATCGAGTTCCTCCTGCGCCGTGGCGTTCCAGGACGGACGCACGAGCAAAGTCCGCACGTCCTTCAACGGGCATCGCAAGACGATGCCCTCGGGCTCGCCGCGAAGACGTTGGACGGCATGGCCGCGGGCGGCATGTACGACCTCGTGGGCGGCGGTTTCCACCGCTATTCCGTGGACGAACGCTGGCTCGTCCCGCACTTCGAGAAGATGCTCTACGACAACGCGCTGCTCGTCCCGGCCTACCTGCACGGCTGGCTCGTGACCGGCGACGAGCGCCATCGCCGGGTCGCCGAGGAGACGCTCGAGTACCTGCTGCGCGAGCTGCGACTCGAGGAGGGCGGCTTCGCCTCCTCACAGGACGCCGACACCGACGGTGTCGAGGGGCTGACCTACACCTGGGCGCCCGGCGAAGGCGCGCCGGAAGAGCTGTTCGAGCCGTTCGAGGACGGACGCTTCGTGCTGCGCGGCGACCTCGACGACGAGATGCGAGCCCGGCTGCTCGAGCTCCGGTCGCAGCGGCCGCAGCCCGGTCGCGACGACAAGGCGATCGCCTCGTGGAACGGCCTCGCGCTGGCGGCGCTGGCCGAGGCGGGACGGCGGCTCGACCGAGACGACTTCGTTTCCGAGGCGCGCGCTTTGGGGGAGTTCCTCCTCGGCCCGCTCTCGGATGAGCAGGGCCGCCTCAACCGCAGCCGCCGCGCAGGTCGCATCTCCGGCACCGGCTTCCTCGACGACTACGCGAACGTCGCCAACGGCCTCTACGAGCTGCACGTCGCGACCGGCGAGCTGCGCTGGCTCGAGGAGGCTCACCGCCTGGCGCTCCTCGCGGTCGAGCTCTTCGCCGACGACGAGCGCGGCGGCTTCTTCATGGCGGCCGATGCTGACGGGCTGGTCGCCCGCAAGAAGGAGCTCTTCGACCATCCGATCCCCTCGGGCAACTCGATGCTCGCCTACGTGCTGCTGCGGCTGGCCCGCATCTACGGCGACAGCGAGATGGAGCGGCGCGCCGTCGGCGTGCTACGCCTGCTGGGCCAGGGGCTCGCACAGGCTCCGACCGACCTTGCCCACGCTCTGAACGCGCTCGACCTCTACCTGGCGACGCCGAAGGAGATCGCGATTGTCGGCCCGCCCGAGAGCGAGGTCGCCCGTGCCGCGCTGGAGCCGTTCGACCCGAACGCCGTCGCCGCCTTCGGACCCGCCGAGGGCGTGCCGCTCCTCGAGGGCAAGGATCTCGTCGAGGGCAAGCCGGCGGTCTATGTCTGCGAGCGCTTCGTCTGCCAGCGTCCAGCCACGAGCCCCGCCGACCTGCGGCAACCGAACCTCATCTCCAAGTAACAGACTGTTACTTGGAAGAAGCATCGCGGCGCTGCGCCCAAGCGGCTGCAAATTCCAGCGTTCGAGCCCAACTAGTAACAGACTGCAACTTGAAGGGGACACGCCCCCGGGCACGTGGTCAGAGGACGGGACGCGCTAGACCGGCGCAGCGCTTCCGCCGTAGAGTCCTTCGCCGATGGCGATGCTCTCGGTCGAGCACGTGACGCGGAGGTTCGGCGGGATCGTCGCCGTCGACGACGTCTCCTTCGACGTGGGCGAGGGCGAGATCGTCGGCCTGATCGGCCCGAACGGGGCCGGCAAGACCACGATGTTCAACCTGATCACCCGGCTGTATCGGCCCGACCACGGCCGGGTCGCGTTCGAAGGCCAGTCGCTCCTGGGGACGCCGCCGCACGGGATCGTGAAGCTGGGGATCGCGCGCACGTTCCAGAACGTCGAGCTGTTCCGCTCGATGACCGTGCTCGAGCACGTGCTCGTGGGCAGGCACGCTCGCCGCGGCCGCAGCGCTCGCGAGCTGGTCGAGTACGTCGGTCTGGCCGGCCTGGCACATCACCCTGCCGCCCAGCTTCCGTACGGCACCCAGAAACGCGTCGAGCTGGCACGGGCGCTCGCCTCGGGACCGAGGCTGCTCCTCCTGGACGAGCCGGCGGGCGGCCTCAACCACGAGGAGGTCGAGCACCTCGGCTCGCTGATCCGCAGCCTCCGCGACGACTTCGACCTCACTCTGCTGCTGGTCGAGCACCACATGGGCCTCGTGATGGGCATCGCCGACCGCGTGCACGTGCTCGACTTCGGCCGCCTGATCGCGAGCGGCACGCCCGCCGAGGTGCAGGGCGACCATGCGGTGATCGAGGCGTACCTGGGAACCACTGATGCCTAAGCCGATCCTCGAGCTCGAGGACGTCGAGGCCCGCTACGGGCCCGTCAAGGCGCTGCACGGGGTCTCGCTGACCGTGGGCGCGGGCGAGGTCGTGGCCGTGCTCGGCGCCAACGGCGCGGGCAAGACGACGACCTTGCGCGCGGTCTCCGGAACGGTGCGCCGCAGCGGCGAGATCGTCTTCGCCGGCAAGCGGATCTCGCGGAGGTCGCCGGAGGCGGTCGCGCGCCTCGGCGTCGCTCACGTGCCCGAGGGGCGCGGCACGCTGACCGACCTGACCGTGCGCGAGAACCTCCGCCTCGGCGCGTACGTGCGCCGCGACCGCCAGGCGATTCGGGAGGACGGGCAGCGCGTGCTCTCGTACTTTCCCTGGCTCGAGCACCGCGCGGGCCAGCGCGCCGGGACACTGAGCGGCGGCGAGCAGCAAATGCTCGCGCTTGCGCGCGCGTTGATGCTTCGCCCGAGGCTCGTCCTCCTCGACGAGCCCTCGCTCGGACTCGCGCCGATGGTGGTCAGCGAGATCTTCCGCATCGTGGGCGAGCTGAACGAGAAGGAGGGTCTGACGGTGCTGGTGGTCGAGCAGAACGCCGCGCTCGCCCTCGAGGCCTCCTCCCGTGCCTACGTGCTGGAGGTGGGCAAGGTGGCGGTCGAGGGCTCGAGCGACGAGCTGCGCCGCAACGAATCCGTCCGCCGCTCATACCTCGGCTACTAAGCCATGCTGACTATCGACCGGTCATTTCAGACGGACACGCATGCGAAGCCTGCGCGTCCTGACAACGCCGCCGCAAGCGACGGCTTGCTCGGCTACTGAGCCATGCTGACTGTCGACCGGTCATTTCAGACGGACACGCATGCGAAGCCTGCGCGTCCTGACAACGCCGCCGCGAGCGACGGCTTGTTCGGTTACTAATGGTTCTCGCCTTCGACTGGACCCAGCTCGCCCAGCAGATCGTGATCGGCCTGGCCTCAGGCGGCGTCTGGGCGACGCTGGCGGTCGCGCTCGTGCTGATCTACCGCTCCACCGGCGTCGTCAACTTCGCACAGGGCGAGATGGCGATGTTCTCCACGTTCATCGCCTGGTCGCTCGTCCACCACGGGCTTTCCTACTGGGCCGCGTTCTTCCTCACCGTAGCGATTTCGTTCGTCGGTGGCGTGGCCGTGGAGCGGGTCGTGATCCGGCCGGTCGAGAACGCACCCGTGCTGACGGTGGTGATCGTGACGCTGGGCTTGTTCTTCCTCGTCAACGGCGCGGCCCGTTGGATCTGGAGCCCGGAGGTGCGCAGCCTGCCGAACGCCTTCTCGACCCGGCCGATCGACATCGGCGGAGTCGCTTTCTCGATCCAGGACCTCGGCACGATCGCCGTCTCGCTCGGGGCTGTCGGCCTGCTCTCGCTCTTCTTCCGGTTCACGAAGCTCGGCGTCGCGTCGCGCGCCGCGGCCGTCAACCCGGAGGCGAGCCGTCTGCTGGGCGTTCGCGTCAGCTGGATGCTCGCGCTCGGCTGGGGGCTGGCGGCGGGGCTCGGCGCTGTCTCCGGGATGCTGACCGCCCCGGCCCTCGCGAGCTTCGACCAGAACCTGATGCAGCCTGTGCTGCTCTACGCCTTCGCAGGCGCCGTGCTCGGCGGCATCGACAGCCCCTTCGGCGCAGTGGTGGGAACGTTGCTGCTCGGCGTGCTGATCAACCTGATCGGCACCTACGTCGACTGGGTGGGCACCGAGCTGCGGCTCCCGGTCGCCCTCGCCGTGATCCTCGGCGTGCTGCTCGTCCGGCCGGCCGGGCTCTTCGGGCACGCATCGGTGAGGAGAGTCTGATGCGGCAGCGCGCGCTTCGCAGCGGCGTCTGGCTGCTCGTCGCAGGGGCGGCTCTCGTGACATATGTCCTGGCGCCGGCCTTCGTCAGCGACTTCCACTCGCGCGACCTCGCCCACGCTGGTGTCTTCTTCATCGCGATCGTGGGGCTGAACCTGCTCACCGGCTACACCGGCCAGATCTCGCTCGGCCACGGCGCGTTGATGGCGATCGGCGGCTACACGACCGCCGCCCTCGTCGTGCACGAGCACTGGCGCGACGTCTGGACGATCCCGCTCGCCGGGCTCGCCGCGGGGATCGTCGGCTTCGTGATCGGCATCCCGGCGCTGCGGCTCTCCGGCATCTATCTCGCCCTCGCCACCTTTGCGTTCGCCGTGGCGATGCCGTCACTGCTGAAGCGGTTCTCGGGCCTCACGGGCGGCGGCCAGGGCCTGCGGTTGCTGGAGTCCGCGCCCGAGCAGGTGACGGGGATCAGCGGCACGGTCACGATCTTCGGCCACTCGATGACCCAGAACCATTTCCTCTACTACCTGACCTGGGCGATCGGCTTGCTCGGCTTCCTGCTGGCGTGGCTGATCGTCCGCGGGCGGCTGGGGCGCGTCTTCCGCGCCGTACGCGACAGCGAGATCGCGGCCGCCTCCGCCGGGATCAACCTCGCCGGCTACAAGACGCTCGCCTTCGCGCTCAGCGGCGTCTACGCCGGAGTCGCGGGCGCGCTGCTCGCGATCCAGGACGAGATCGTCAACCCGCTCACCTTCACGTTCCTGCTCTCGATCTTGATCCTCGTCGGGACCGTCGTCGGCGGTCTCGGCTCCTTGCCCGGGATGGTGCTCGGCGCGCTCTTCGCGCAGTACCTGCCGGACCTCTCGACGCGCGTCTCGAACGCCCAGGGTGTGCCCGACTTCGTCTACGGCGCCGCGATCATCCTCGTGATGATCCTGCTCCCGACCGGAGCCGGCGGGCTGCTCCAGCGCGTGGTCAGACCGCTAACAAGCCGGCTATACACTCGTCCCTAACGGCGATGGGGAGCAAGGTTCACGTCATTCTGGGTGCCCTGGTGGCGCTCGCACTCGCGGCTGTCGCGTCGGGCGCAGGCACGCCCGGGGTCACCTCGAGCGAGGTGGTGATCGGCGGAACGACGCCGCTCAGCGGCCCGGCCTCCGCCTACCAGTCGGTCGCGCGCGGGGCCGCGGCGTACTTCAAGTACGTGAACGCCAAGGGCGGCGTCAACAAGCGCAAGATCAGGTACATCTACAAGGACGACGCCTACGACGCCGCAAAGACGAGCGAGAAGACCAGGGAGCTCGTCCAGCAGGACAAGGTTTTCGCGATCTTCAACAGCCTCGGCACGGATCAGAACCTCGCAACCCGGCCCTACCTGAACGCGATCAAGGTGCCGCAGCTCTTCGTCGCGAGCGGCGCGACCACCTGGGGCAAGGACTACAAGCAGTACCCGTGGACGATCGGCTACCAGCCGAACTACCAGGCCGAGGGCACGATCTACGGCCGCTACGTGGCCAAGACGAGCCCGAAGACCCGAATCGGCGTCCTCTACCAGAACGACGACTACGGCAAGGATCTGCTGAAGGGCCTGAACAGAGGCCTCGGCTCGAAGCGCAACCTGATCGTCGCCAAGCAGAACTACGACGTCAACGACGCCGACGTGCAGTCGCAGGTCGCGCGCCTGAAGGCCGCGCGCGTGAAGACGCTGATGCTGTTCGCGACGCCCAAGTTCGCCATCCAGTCGTACGTCTACTCGCGCAAGCTCGGCTGGAAGCCGAAGGTCTACGTGAACGCGGTTTCGAGCGCCGCCAACATCATGGGCCTCGCCACCGTCGGGACGAGCAAGAAGCAGACGGAGGGCTCGCTCAGCATCGTCTTCCTGAAGGACCCGACCGACGCGCACTGGGCGAAGGACCCGGGCGTCAGGCTCTACCGCACGATCATGAAGCGCTACAAGGGCGGGAATCCGAACGACGTCTACGCGGTGTACGGCATGTCGGCCGCGCATACCTTCGTGGACACGCTCAGGCACGCCGGCAAGAACCCGACCCGCAGCAGCATCATGAAGGCTGCCGACAACCTGAACATCAAGAACGACCCGTTCCTTCTTCCGGGGATGACGGTCAAGACGACCGCGAGCGACCGCTTCCCTCTCGACCAGGCGAAGCTCGAGCGGTACCACAACGGGCGCTGGGTCGTCTTCGGCGGCCTCTTCCGCGTCAGGTAATCACTAAGCTCGCGCCGTGGAGGCGCAGGCACTCGTCGAGGCGTCCTGGGAGGAGCTCGCGCCCGAGGCCCGAGCGCTGCGCGAGGCCGGCCACGGGAGGCTCGTCACCTTTTCGCCAAAGGTCTTCGTCCCGCTGACGAAGCTCTGCCGCGACGTCTGTCACTACTGCACCTTCGCCCATCCGCCGCGTCCAGGAGAGCGCGCCTACCTGAGCGAGGAGGAGGTGCTCGAGGTGGCGCGGGCCGGCGCCGCCGCCGGATGCCACGAGGCGCTCTTCACCTTGGGCGACAAGCCGGAGTTGCGCTACCGCGCCGCGCGAGAGGAGCTGCGCGAGCTCGGCTGCGAGACGACGCTGGAGTACCTGGCCCGTTGCGCCCGGCTCGTGCTCGAGGAGACGGGCTTGCTGCCGCACCTCAACCCGGGAGTGCTCACGGACGAAGACGTGCGCGCCCTGCGGGAGGTCAGCGTCTCGCTGGGTCTGATGCTGGAGAGCCTCTCGGAGCGGCTCTGCGAGCGGGGCGGCCCGCACTTCGGCTCGCCGGACAAGCGGCCGGCGAGACGGTTGGAGACTCTCGAGGCCGCCGGCCGCGCGCAGGTGCCGTTCACGACGGGGATCCTGATCGGGATCGGCGAGACGCGCGCCGAGCGGCTCGAGGCCCTGCTCGCGATCCGGGACTCGCACGAGCGGCACGGCCATGTGCAGGAGGTGATCGTCCAGAACTTCCGCGCCAAGCCGGGCACGCGGATGGCGGCAGCGCCGGAGCCGCCGCTGGAGGAGCTGCTCTGGACGTGTGCCGCGGCGCGCCTGTTGCTCGGCCCCGGCTGGAGCATCCAGGCCCCCCCGAACCTGAGCTACGACCATTTCCCACAGCTGCTCGAGGCCGGGATCAACGACTGGGGCGGCGTCTCGCCGGTGACGCTCGACCACGTCAACCCGGAGGCGCCGTGGCCTGAGCTCGAGCGGCTAAGGCACGACACCGAGGCGCACGGCCTCGAGCTCGCGCCGCGCCTGTCGATCTATCCGCGCTACGTGGCCGAGCTGGAGCGCTGGGTCGACCCGAGCGTCGCCTCGCACGTGCTCCACGCAGCCGATGCAGACGGTCTTGCCCGGGAGGGCGCGTGGGCCGCCGGGGCGCCCGGCTTGCCGCCGCGGATCGAGCTCCGCGGTCGCGCCCGCGGCCCGGTGGCCGCCGCCCTCGCCGCCTCCGCCCGCGGCGAGGCGTTGGACGAGGATCACGTGACCACGCTCCTGCGCGCCCGCGGGCGCGACCTGGCCGCGGTGCTACGGGCCGCCGACGAGCTGAGGCGCGAGGTCAACGGCGACACCGTCAGCTACGTCGTCACCCGCAACGTCAACTACACCAACGTCTGCTACTTCCGCTGCGGCTTCTGCGCCTTCTCCAAGGGCCGGCTCGCCGCCGACCTGCGCGGCAAGCCCTACCTCGTCTCGCTGGAGGAGATCGTCCGGCGGGCGCAGGAGGCCTGGGAACGCGGAGCCGTGGAGATCTGCCTGCAGGGCGGCATTCACCCGGCCTTCACCGGCGACTACTACCTCGAGGTCTGCCGCGCGCTTCGGGACGCCGTCCCGGGAATCCACGTGCACGCGTTCTCGGCCCTCGAGGTGTGGCAGGGCGCCGCCACCCTCGGGCTCGAGCTCGAGGACTACCTCTCGCGTTTGCGGGAGGCGGGCCTCGCCTCGCTGCCGGGGACAGCGGCCGAGATCCTCGACGACGAGGTTCGCGTCGTCATCTGCCCGGACAAGGTCACGACTGCGCAGTGGCTCGAGGTGCACGAGGCGGCCCACCGGGCCGGGCTGCGCTCCACCACGACCATCATGTTCGGCCACGTGGAGAGCCCGAGCAGCTGGGCGCGGCACCTGTTGCGTCTGCGCGAGCAGCAGCAGCGCAGCGGCGGCTTCACCGAGCTCGTGCCGCTCCCGTTCGTGCACATGGAGGCGCCGATCTACCTGAAGGGTCGTGCACGCCGCGGCCCGAGCTTCCGCGAGGCGATCCTTCTCCACGCAGTTGGGCGGCTCGCGCTCCACCCGTCGATCACGAACATCCAGGCCTCGTGGGTGAAGCTCGGCGTCGAGGGCGCCAAGGCGGCGCTGCGGGCCGGCGCGAACGACCTCGGCGGCACGCTGATGAACGAGTCGATCTCCCGCGCCGCAGGCGCGGCGCACGGCCAGGAGCTGCCGCCCGAGTCGATGGAGGAATTGATTCGCGCCGCCGGGCGCACCCCGCGGCAGCGCACCACGTTCTACGCCGACGCGCCCGAAGAGCGACGCCACGCCTCCTTCGGCGCAGCGCCCCTGAGCGAGCCGGTCAATCCGCCGGTCAGCGAAGCGGGCCTGGCCGCACCGCCGAAGCTGCTCCGCCCTGCGCTCCTCGCCCGCTAGGAGGGCTTGACGAAACATCGGCTATGCCCTCGGGCCGCCCTGCCCGCCCCGATGCTGCGTCCTCAGTCGCACCGATAGCTGCGGCTATCGGCACTCCCTGCGTCCCTTGCCTCGGAACGAGCAGCGCACCCCGAGGACGAGCGACGTTCCGCCAAACCCTCCTAGTCATTCCACCACTCCTGTTCCGTCTCCGCGTCGCCGGGGCCGGTGTGCGGCGCGCCGATCGCAACGATCTCCACTCCCTCGGAACCGGCTTCGAATCCCCGCATGGTCTCCTTGGGAACACGGATCGCATCCCACTTCTTCAGCTCGACGATCTCGTCCTCGAGCTTGACGCGGACGCTTCCGCTCACCACGAGGTAGATCTCTTCCTGCGTCTTGTGCCTGTGCCCGAACGGCACCCGGAAGTTCGGCGCGAGCCGCTGGTAGCTGATTCCAGACTGCTCGAGCTCAAGGGGCACGCGTGCCATCCGCGCCTCGAGGTTCGGCGCGAGGCCGAAGTTCGGAGCCTGGTCCTCGACCTCTTCTTTCAGGTTCACCTTGGTGTAAGCGGCCACTCGTGCCTCCTTGTTCGCGGAACGCGATGCTACGATCCGACCTGATGATGCAGCTTCTCGAATAGCGCAGGAGGCAAACGCGGCGCCGCCGCGGTAGCTTCCCCAGGCCTCTCGTTCGAGAGGCTTTTTCATATCTGGAGGCACGGTGGAGACGTACGACCCCAAGGCGATCGAGGCGAAGTGGCAGCAGGTCTGGGAGGACGAGCGTGCCTTCTACGTCGAGAATCCCGCGCCGGGCGACCAGCCGGGCGACGAGTTCTACATGCTCGAGATGCTCCCCTACCCCTCGGGCGACCTGCACATGGGGCACGTCCTCAACTACACGCTGGGCGACGTCGTCACGCACTTCAAGCGCCGCCAGGGCCTGAACGTTCTGCGCCCGATGGGCTACGACTCGTTCGGGTTGCCCGCCGAGAACGCCGCGATCAAGGAGGGCGGGCACCCGCGCGAGATCACCGAGCGCAACATCGCCAGCATCGAGCGCCAGATGCGCCGCCTGGGCTGGGCGATCGACTGGGACCGCGTGATCGCCGCGCACGAGCCCGAGTACTACCGCTGGACGCAGTGGCTCTTCCTCAAGTTCTTCGAGAAGGGGCTCGCCTACCGCAAGGAGGCGCCCGTCAACTGGTGCCCGAACGACCAGACCGTTCTGGCCAACGAGCAGGTGATCGACGGCCGCTGCGAGCGCTGCGGCGCCGTGGTGGAGGCCCGCAAGATGGAGCAGTGGTTCTTCCGGATCACGGCCTACGCGGACGCGCTGCTGAAGGACCACGAGCTGCTGGACTGGCCGGAGCGCACGATTCTGATCCAGCGCAACTGGATCGGCCGCTCCGAGGGCGCCGAGCTCCTGTTCCGGCTCGATGAGCTGGACGTGGACGTGCCCGTCTTCACGACGCGGCCCGAGACCGTCTTCGGCGCGACCTTCTTCGTGCTCGCGCCCGAGCACCCGCTCGTGGACACGCTGGCCGGGCAGGCGTCGAACCCGGACGAGCTGCGGGAGTACGTGCGCAAGGCGCTGATCAAGCGGAGCGAGGAGCGGGCAGCCGCCGAGAAGAAGACCGGCGTCTTCACCGGTCTTTACGTCACCAACCCGGCCACGGACGAGCCGATCCCGGTCTGGGTCGCGGACTACGTGCTGATGGAGTACGGCACCGGCGCGATCATGGCCGTGCCCGGCCACGACCAGCGTGACCGCGAGTTCGCCGAGCGCTACGACCTGCCGATCCGGGAGGTGGTCGACGAGGAGAACGGCGTCCTCGTCAACTCGGGACAGTTCGGCGGCCGATCGGTCGAGGAGGCAAACCATGCCATCGTCGAGTGGCTCGGTGAGCATGGCCGCGGGCGGCCGGCCGTCAGCTTCCGCCTCCGCGACTGGGGCTTCTCTCGCCAGCGCTACTGGGGCTGCCCGATCCCGATCATCTACTGCGAGCAGTGCGGGATGGTGCCCGTTCCGGAGGAGGACCTGCCCGTGCTCCTGCCGGAGGTCGAGGACTTCCGGCCAAAGGGAAAGCCGCCGCTGGCTTCGAACGAGGAGTGGCTGCATGTGTCCTGTCCGCGCTGCGGCGGCCCGGGGGTGCGCGAGGCCGACACGATGGACACCTTCGTCGACTCGTCCTGGTACTTCCTGCGTTACGTCGACCCGCACAACGACCGGGCCCCGTTCGAGCGCTGGCTCGCGGATTTCTGGGCGCCGGTCGACCAGTACGTCGGCGGGATCGACCACGCGACGGGCCATCTCCTCTACTCGCGCTTCTTCGTGAAGGTGATGAACGAGCTGGAGCTGGTCGGGTTCCGTGAGCCCTTCCAGCGACTCTTCCACCAGGGCTGGGTGCGGCAGGGCGGCTCGAAGATGTCGAAGTCCCGCGGGAACGTCACCGCACCCGACGAGCTGGCCGACATGTACGGCGCGGACGCGGTGCGGCTGTACATCCTCTTCGTGGGCCCAGCCGACCAGGCGATGGACTGGACCGAGGAGGGCGTGGAGGGCATCGCACGCTTCCTGCGCCGACTTTGGCGGATCGTCAACGAGGCCGCCGCGGCACCCGAGGGCGGCGAGGGCGGACCGCTCGTGCGCAAGGCACACGAGACGATCGCCCGGGTCAGCGACGACATCGGTCGGCGGTTCGTCTTCAACACGCCGATCGCGGCGGTGATGGAGCTGGTCAACGAGTTGGGGCGGGATCCGGCCGCCCCGGGGGGCCGGTTCGCGGCGGAGACGGCCGCGTCCTTGATCCAGCCGTACGCCCCGCACGTCGCGGAGGAGCTGTGGTCGCGGCTCGGCCACGAGCGGCTCTGGGAGCAGCCGTGGCCGGTCGCGGATGAGGCGGAGCTCGAGAAGCAGACGTTCGAACTCGTCATCCAAATCAACGGCAAGGTGCGAGACCGGGTCGAGGTCTCCGTGGACGAGTCGGAGGACGAATTGGTGGCGCGGGCGAAAGCATCCCCCCGCGTGCAGTCGCAGCTGGACGGGCGCGAGGTGCGCCAAGCGATCGTCGTGCCGCGCAGGCTCGTCAACCTCGTGGTCTAGCTCGGCACGCTTTCGACACGAAGGCGTCGCAGACACGTGACGGTTTCTCCGGCACGCTCGGGAGATGCCGGAGTTCCTCCTCCAGCGGCGGCGGCTGCTCCTGGCCGTCGCGGGCTCGCTCGCGCTGATCCTGCTCGCAGGACGCTTCGTCCTGGGCGCGGGAACGACCACGGTGGCGCCGCTCCCCCCGCCGCCGGCTGAGGGCGCGAGTGTCGCCGGGCTGCCGGCCGCGCGGGTGGTGGTGGACGTCGTCGGCGCCGTGCGTCGGCCGGGCCTGTACCGGCTGGAGCAGGGATCGCGGATCGCGGACGCCGTCGCCCGTGCGGGCGGGGCCACCGGCCAAGCTGACCTCGCGCTGGTCAACCTGGCCGCGCCGCTTGCCGACGGCGAGCAGGTGGTGGTGCCGAAACGCGGTGCCCCGGGAGCCGCAGGGAGCGGGGGTGGGGCGGCGGCAGGCGGGCCCGGGGTGTCCACCGGCCCGGTGCACCTGAGCACCGCGACCCTGGATCAGCTCGACTCGCTACCCGGTATCGGTCCGGTGACCGCGCAAAAAATCCTCGACTACCGCGCCAAGCACGGCGCGTTCAACTCAGTCGACGAGCTCGACGCAGTGCCGGGGATCGGGCCTTCGCGGATGGACCAGTTGCGCGACCTGGTGGCGCCGTGACCGCGGCGCGGGCCTCGCCTCATCTTTTTGCCGCCTCCCTCTGCGCCGGGCTCGCGGTCTCGAACGTGGCGCGTGCGCCGTGGGCAGCCGTGGTCGTGATCGCCTGTCTCGTCGCGTGCGGCGCAATCGCCGCGGCGGGTGACCGTAGATTCTGGCTGCTGTGCACGGCACTCGTGCTGCTTTCGTGGTGGTGGGGCAGTGCGCGTCTGCAGGCGCTCGATCGCAGCGTGCTGCTCGCGCGGGTGGACACTTCCGAGCGGGCACGCGTGGTGGTGACCGCACCGGCGCGGAAGTTACGTTTCGAGCTGCGCGTGCCGGGCCAGGTGCGCCGGTTCGGCCGGCTCCGTCTGCGCGAATCAGTCTTGCTCGAGCTTCCGCCTGGCCGAGCGCCGCCTCAGGGCGCCGTGCTCGAGGCCGTCGCGACAGTTCGGCTCCCGCGCCCCGCGAAGGGGGGCTTCGACGAGCGAACCTGGCTGCGGCGCCACGGTGTCCACGTCGTGCTGCGTGCCGACCGCTGGCGCGTCGTCGGCCGCCGGGGCGGGCTCGGCGGCATCGCAGACCGGCTCCGCGCCGCCTTGGCGGGCTCGATCGCCCCGGGCCTGCACGGCGACCGTCGCGGAATCGTCGAAGGTGTCGTGCTCGGCGACGAACAAGCGCTCTCGGAGGGGCTGCGGCAGCGCTTCCGCGCTTCGGGGCTCTACCACCTGCTCGCCGTGTCAGGCCAGAACGTCGTGCTCGTGGCAGGAGGCGCGCTCGCGCTCGCGTGGCTGATCGGACTGCCACGGTGGCTCGGCCAGGGCGGTGCGCTAGCGTCGATCGGCGGTTACGTGCTTGCGGTCGGAGCACAGCCGTCAGTAGTGCGGGCGGGAGTCGCGGGCGGGCTCGTCTCGCTGGCGTGGCTCGCCGCCAGGCCGGTCGACCGCTGGTACTTCCTCCTGCTGGGCGCGCTCGTGCTGCTCGCGTGGAACCCGTACAGCCTGCTCGACCCCGGCTTCCAGCTTTCGTTCGCGGCGGTGGCGGCGATCTTCGTGCTCGTCCCGCGGTTTGTCCGGGTCCTCGAGGGCTACCCGCTCCCCGCGAAGCTCGGCGCGGTGCTGGCGGTTTCCACAGCATGCGGCCTCGCGACCGCGCCCGTGCTCTGGCTCCAGTTCCACGCGGTGCCGCTGCTGACCGTGCCTGCCAATGCGCTGGCAGCACCGGCGGTCGCGCCGCTGCTCGGCCTCGCATTCGCGAGCGCGCTCGCGGGCCTCGTGTTCGCTCCGGCAGCCGCCGCGATCGCCTGGGTCAACGGTTGGTGCGCCGCCTACCTCGCAGGCTGCGCGCGGGTCGTCGGCGGGCTTCCCGGGGCGCAGGTCAGATCGGGCCGCTCGCTGGCGGTCCTCCTCGCCCTGGCCACCCCCGCCGCGGCCTATGCTTGGCGGCGGTGGCAGAGCTCCTCACCGCGTACCTGATCACCGGCACCGACCGGCCGAAAGTAACTCGAGCGCTGCGCCGTTTGCGGGATCGGGTAGGCGAGGACGCGACCGAGACGCTGAGCGCTGCCGAGTCGAGCGGCGAAGACGCCGTAGCCTCGTGCAACGCTCTCGGCCTCTTTGCGGTCGAACGGCGCCTCGTCGTGGTCGAGCAGGTCGAGCGCTGGAAGGCGGCCGACGTGAAGGCGATACAGGAGTACCTGCGCAAGCCTGCCCCGACGAGCGTCCTCGCGCTTCTCGGCGAGGAGGTCAAACGCGACTCAGCGCTGGCCAAGGCGGTCGTCAAGGCAGGCGAGGTCCTGGTCTACGACCTACCTACGCAGGGCCGGAGCCGCAAGGCCGACCTGCCCAAGTGGGTTGAACAGCAGTTTCGCGAGCGGGGCATCGTGATCGACCACGACGCGGCTCGAGCCCTCGTCGAGCTTGCGGGCGACAACGCCGACGAGCTCGCGACCGAGGTGGACAAGCTCACCACCTGGGCCGCCGGCGAGCGAATCGGAGAGCGAGAGGTCGCTGAGCTCGTCCCCGCACGCGCCGATGCCCCGCCCTTCGACCTCACCGACGCCTGGGGCCGGCGCGACGTGGCCGCGGTACTGGCGGCCAGCGAGCGAATCGTCGAGCGCTCCGGCGACTCGCCCCGCGACGTGTTCCTCCGGACTGCCGGGCTGCTGACGAACCACGTGACGCGCGTGCGCGAGTGCCAGAGGCTGGACGCGGAGGGGGTACCGCCGGCCGCCGGGGCGGACCGGCTGAAGCGCAACCGCTTCTACGTGCAGAAGCTCTACGAGCAGGCGCGCAACTTCACCGAGGAAGAGCTCGGCGACGCGGTGATCCGGCTCGCCCGGCTCGACCTCGCGCTGAAAGGCGGTAGCAAGCTCCCGGGCGAGCTCGAGTTCACGCGGGCGTTCGTCGACATCACCCGGGCTACGGAGGCGGCGCGGGCCGGCTAGGAGCCGGAGCCGCCGGAAACAAGCTTCGCCGCCTGCGCCTTCTTGCGCGCTGCGGTGTTGCGATGCAGTGCACCACGGGACGCGGCTTTGTCGATCCAGCGCACAAGCTCGCGGTGCTCGGTGGCGATCCGGTCCTTGTCATCGTCGGCCACGGCCGCACGAAGCCGGCGGGTCAAGGTCTTGACAGTTGAGGCGTAGCGCAAGTTCTCGAGGCGCTCCTGCGCCGCGATCCGCACTCGCTTTTTCTGCTGTCTGAGGTTCGGCATAGCGCGAAAATGCCCGCTCTGCGGGCCGGACGATCGTAGCAGCCACCCGCCCGACACTGTTTCGGCACATTCCCGTGGCAGACCCACGCGCGGCCTTCGAATAGGCTCTCAGCGGGGAGGAGGTCGGGCTACCGGCCCGGCGCAACGGCCCGAAGTGACACGGCCAGAAGGGACGACGCCGACGGAGCGCGTTCCTATACTCGCTCGCGTGGACGAGCAGCGCGCGGCCCGCGGCCGACGGCTGGCGCGGTCGACGGCGCTCTTCGCGCTCGCCACCGGCATCTCCAGGATCCTCGGGCTCATCCGCGAGATCGTCGCCGCGTACTACTTCGGCGCTGCCGGCAAGATCAACGCATTCACGGTCGCGTTCCAGGTGCCGAACCTCGTCCGCTCGCTGGTCGCCGACGCCGCGCTCTCCTCCGCCTTCGTCCCGGTGTTCAGCGAGTTGCTCGAGAAGGGCGAGCGAAAACGAGCCTGGCGGGTCGCGTCCACCCTTTTCTGGCTGATGCTGCTCGGACTTGGCGCGCTGACGGCGATCTTCATCGTGATTGCCCCGCTCGTGATCGCCCCCTTTGGCCAGCCCGGCGGCGACGAGCAGCTTGCTATCGCCCTCTCACGGATCCTCTTCCCGATCGTCGTTCTTCTCGGGATCTCGGGCGTGATCGTCGGAATCCTCAACAGCTACGAGCAATTCACGGTGCCCGCCCTGACACCGGTCTTCTGGAACCTCGCCATCATCGCGGGACTCGTGCTCGGCGTTCCGCAGGCCGACTCGATAGACGCCAAGCTCTACGTCTACGCCATCTCGATCGTGATCGGCACCGTGATCCAGGTGCTCCTGCCCTTGCCGTGGCTACGCGGGCTCGACGGCCGTCTCCAGGTCGTGCTCGACTGGCGCGACCCAGCGGTGAAGCGCGTTTTCTCGCTGATGGTGCCGGTGACGCTGGGTCTCGGCCTGATCAACTTCAACCTCGTCGTCGACACGCTCTTCGCCTCGAGGCTGATCGACCCGAACCTCTCGCCGAGCGCGATCGACAAGGCCTTCCGCGTCTACATGCTTCCCCAGGGAATGTTCTCCGTCGCGGTCGCGACGGTGCTCTTCCCGTCGCTCTCCCGCCTTTCCGCCCGGGGGGACATGGACGGCTTCCGCCACATGGTCGCCGTCGGCCTGCGCCAGATTGCCTTTCTGCTCGTGCCCGCGAGCGTTCTCTCAGCCGTGCTGGCGGAGCCGATCGTCCGCCTCCTCTACCAGCGCGGCGAGTTCGGCCCGCTCCAGACGCCGGTCGTCGCGGCCGCGCTCGCCGCGTTCGCCGCCGGTCTCACGTTCAACGGGATGATGCTGCTGCTCAACCGGGCCTTCTTCAGCCTCCAGTCGGCGTGGGTCCCGACCGGCGTCGCGCTCGGCAACCTCTGCCTCAACGCCGCGCTCGACACAGCCTTCTATCGCTTCGGCACCTGGGGGATTCCTCTCGCCACGACGGTCGTCAACATCGCCGGCACCGCCGCGCTCCTCGAGCTCCTGCGCCGACGGCTTGGTCGGCTCGAGCTCGCGGAGACCGCGCGCGCGTTCGTCCTGATCACGCTCGCCTCGGCCGTCCTGGCCGGGGTCGCCTACGGCGTCTGGCGCCTGCTCGACGAGGAGCTCGGCCGAGCTCTCGGAGCCCAGATCGTCTCGCTCGGGACGGCGCTCGTCGCCGGCTCGCTCGCGTACGGAATTTCCTGTCGTTTGCTGGGAGTTCGCCAGCTCCAGGCGTTGCTATGGTTGCGATCTCGCCGCCGCTCCGGCTGAGCTCGCATGGACCAGGACCGCATCCGCAACTTCTCGATCATCGCCCACATCGACCATGGGAAGTCGACGCTGGCCGACCGGATCCTCGAGGTCACCGACACGGTCACCGGCCGCGATATGCGCGCGCAGGTGCTGGACTCGATGGAGCTGGAGCGCGAGCGCGGCATCACGATCAAGGCGCAGGCCGTCCGCGTGGCCTGGAAGGGACACCAGCTGAACCTGATCGACACGCCGGGGCACGTCGACTTCACGTACGAGGTGTCGCGCTCGCTCCAGGCGTGCGAGGGTGCCCTACTCGTCGTGGACGCCGCGCAGGGTGTCGAGGCCCAGACCGTCGCGAACGCGTACCTGGCGATCGAAAACGACCTCGAGATCGTCCCGGTCGTGAACAAGATCGACCTGCCACAGGCCGACCCCGACGGAGCGGCCCGCGAGACCGCCGAGCTCGTCGGCGAGGATCCGGAACGGGTGTTACGAATCTCGGCCAAGACCGGAGAAGGCATCGAGGCGGTGCTCGACGCGCTCGTCGAACGGATCCCTCCGCCGACCGGCGAGTTCGAGGCGCCGCCCCGCGCCCTGGTGTTCGACTCCTCGTACGATCAGTATCGCGGCGTCGTTGCGTTCGTCCGCGTCGTGGACGGCGTTTTCGAGCCCGGCGAGTCGCTGCGCGCGATGGCGCAGGGGACCCGCTTCGAAGCCGAAGAGGTCGGCTTCTTCTCCCCGACGATGGTCGCCGCGGACACGCTGCTCGCCGGTGAAGTCGGCTATGTCATCACCGGCCTCAAGGACGTGAGCAAGCTACGCGTCGGCGACACGCTGACCTCGGAACGCCGATCGGCTGCCCAGCCGCTGCCCGGCTACAAGGACGTCAAGCCGATGGTCTTCGCGGGCCTCTTTCCGACCGACTCCGACGACTACCCCGAGCTCCGCGACGCGCTAGAGCGGCTCAAGCTAAACGACGCAGCGCTCTTCTACGAGCCGGAGACCTCACAGGCGCTCGGCTTCGGCTTCCGCTGCGGCTTTCTGGGCCTGCTGCACATGGAAATCGTGCGCGAGCGCCTCGAGCGGGAGTTCGACCTCGACCTGCTCGTCACGGCGCCCAACGTCGCCTACCGCGTCGTGACCAAGGCGGATCAGGAGGTCGAGGTGCACAACCCGGCGGAGATGCCGAGCGAGATCGAGCGCGTGGAGGAGCCGTACATCAAGGCCTCGATCATCGTGCCCAAGGACTACGTCGGGCCGGTGATGGAGCTGAACACCGAGCGGCGCGGGCGCTTCGACCACATGGAATACCTCTCCGAGGTGCGTGTGCTGCTGGTCTACGAGCTGCCGCTTGCGGAAATCGTGCTCGACTACTACGACCAGCTCAAGTCACGCACGCGCGGGTACGCGAGCTTCGACTACGACCTGATCGGTTTCCGTGAGGGCGACCTGACCCGTGTCGACGTGCTGATCGCGGGAGAACCGGTGGACGCCCTCTCCCTGATCGTGCACCGGGCCGGCGCGTATGCCCGCGGCCGCGCGCTGGTCGACCGGCTGCGCGAGGAGATTCCGCGCCAGTTCTTCGACGTCCCGGTGCAGGCGGCGATCGGCTCTCGCGTGATCGCGCGCGAGACGATCAAGGCGAAGCGCAAGGACGTGCTCGCGAAGTGCTACGGGGGGGACATCTCGCGCAAGCGCAAGCTGCTCGAGCGCCAGAAGGCGGGCAAGCGGCGGATGAAGCAGGTCGGCTCGGTCGAGGTGCCGCAGGAGGCATTCCTCGCCGTGCTCAACCTGGACGGGGGCAAGAACGGCGGGAAGAAGTGAGCGGCGCGGCACGGCACCTGTACGTGCATCTACCCTTTTGCGCCTCGCGCTGCGGCTACTGCGACTTCGTCACCGTGGTCGGGCGGCAGGGCCAACACCGCGTGTACGTCGACGCGCTGCTTGCCGAGCTCGCGCTCCGGCGAGAGGCGCTCGCACCGCGGCTGGAGAGTGTCTTCCTGGGCGGCGGCACGCCGACGCTGACCGAGCCGCGGGAGCTGGAGCGCCTGCTGATGGCCCTGCCACCGGCGAGCGAGGTGACCGTGGAGGCAAACCCCGAGACGGTGACACCCGGGCTCGCCGCACTGCTGCGGGACTGCGGCGTGACGAGGGTCTCGCTCGGCGCCCAGAGCTTCCGACCATGGCTGCTTCGGGTGCTCGAGCGGCAGGCCGGCCCGGACGACGTCCGGCGCGCGGTCGACGCTCTGCGCGATGCCAGGTTTGACAACATCTCGCTGGACCTCGTCTACGGGATCCCCGGCCAGAGCGCCGCCGATCTGGAGGCCGATCTGAGCGACGCGCTGACGCTGGAACCGGAGCACCTCTCCTGCTACGAGCTGGAGGCGAAGCCGGGGACCCGCTTCACCCACGCACACGGCGCGGAACTCGCACGCCAGGCCGAGGCAATGGAGTCGTACTTCGAGTGCGTCGTAGCCCGGCTGACGGGCGCCGGCTATCGCTGGTACGAGACGGCGAACTTTTGCCGGCCGTCCACGCTCGCGGACGGGCGCGACCTGCGCTCGCGGCACAACCTCGCCTACTGGCGCGGCCGGAACTACCTGGGTCTCGGCATCGGCGCGGTCTCGACAATCGATGGTCGGCGCTGGCAGACGACGCCGCGACTGGGCAGGTATCTGGCCGCGCTGGCAGCCGGAGAGCCGCCCGCGCGCGATGTGGAAGACCTGCCGGCGCCGGTGCAGCGCTCGGAGCGGGTAATGCTCGGGCTACGCCTCGACGAGCCTCTCTCGCTGGAGGGGCTCGAGGGCGCGCTCGACGTGGGCGCCGTCGAACGGCTGAAGCGCCTTGGACTGGTCGCGCGCGGCGCCACCGGAGCCGAGCTCGCGCTCACAGATCGAGGCCGTTTTCTCGGCGGGGGCGTCACTGCCGAGCTGCTCGCCTAAAATCCCTGCAAAGGGCATGCGAACAATGATCAAGGTGGAGCTCAGTCAGCGCCAGCGCGCAATCCTCCGGGGAGTCGTCGAGGAATACGTTTCGTCGAGGCAGCCGGTCGGCTCACGCACGCTCGTCGAGCGGACGGAGCTCGAGGTCTCGCCCTCGACCGTGCGGAACGACCTCGCGGAGCTCGAGACGCTCGGTCTGCTGACCCACCCGCACACCTCGGCGGGTCGGATCCCGACCGAGCGGGGCTACCGCTACTACGCCGACCGTCTGCTCGAGCGGCTCGAGCCGCAGCCGGGTGGCTTCCCGCTCGACCTGACCACGGCGCGCACCGAGGTTGACGCGGCGCTCCAGGCGACGACCGAGATGCTCTCGGAGCTCACGAGGCTGCTCGCGCTCGTCTCGGCTCCGCCCCTCGGCACGGCCACGGTTCGTCACGTCGAGGTGCTCCTCCTCCAGCCGCAGGTGGTGATGGTCGTCGTGATCACCTCGACCGGCAGCGTGACCAAGCGCGTGTACCGGTTCGCCGAGGCGGTCGACCCCGGTCTTGCAAACTGGGGCGCGCAGTACCTCAATGACCGGATAGCCGGTCTCGAGCTCGGGAGCCACGTGCTGCGCCGCCGGCTCGACGAGCCCGCGCTCGGCCGGCGCGAGACGACGTTCCTCGCAATCCTGCGCCCACTCTTCGACGAAGCGCTGGCCGCCGAGGAGCAGAGCCTCTATGTGGGCGGCACGGCCGGCCTGCTCGAGGACCTGCGCGGCGAGGAGCTCGAGAGCTACCAGCGCCTGCTCGAGGTGCTCGAGAAGCGCGCGGCGCTGCTCGACGTGCTCAGCCAGGCACTTGACCCGCGGCGGCCATTCATTCGGGTGGGCCTGGAGCTCGAGCACCCGGCCCTGCGCGATCTGTCGCTCGTAGGCGCCTCCTACGGCCTGACCACTCGCACCCTCGGCGCGGTCACCCTGCTCGGACCGGTGCGAATGGACTACGACAAGGCGATCCGCTCCGTGCGTGCGGCCGCCCACGAGCTCTCGCGCTTCGTCGAGGAAATCTACGACGACAACTAGGCCAGGAGCTACGCTCCGACCGGTAATGGCCACGACTCAGCGCGACTACTACGAGCTGCTCGGGGTGCCGCGCAACGCGGACGACGCAGCGATCAAGAAGGCTTTCCGCGGGCTCGCGCGCACGCTTCACCCCGACGTCTCCGAGGCGCCTGATGCGGACGAGCGGTTTCGGGAGGTCGTCGAAGCCTACGAGGTGCTCTCGAAGCCTGAGGCACGCGAGCTCTACGACCGTTACGGCCACGCAGGCCTGCGGAGTGGCGGCTTCACGCCTTCGAGCTTCGACCTCGGCAGCCTCTCCGACCTCTTCGCCGCGTTCTTCGGCGACGATGTGTTCGGCGTCGCCACGCGGCCGAGGAGCTCGCGCGGCGCGGATGTCGGCGCCCAGGTCGAGATCGACCTCGCCGAGGCCGCGACGGGCGTGAAGCGCGACGTCCCCTTCCCCGCCACGGTTCCCTGCGCGACGTGCCAGGGGAGCGGGGCGGAGCCAGGGACCGAGCCGGTCACCTGTGCCACCTGCGGCGGACGTGGGCACCTACAGCATGTCTCCCGCACCGCCTTTGGCGAGTTCGTCCGCTCGCAGACCTGTCCCGGTTGCGGCGGCGCCGGCCGCGTAATCGAGCGTCCTTGCCTCGATTGCGAAGGCTCCGGCCGAGCCGTGGAGGAGCGGACGCTCGAGGTCGAGGTTCCAGCCGGAATCCATGACGGGCAGCAGATCCGGATCTCCGGTGAAGGTCACGCGGGTGCGCTGGGCGGTCGCGCCGGCGATGTCTACGTCCAGGTGCGAGTCCGGTCGGATCCGCGCTTCGTGCGCGAAGGCAATGACATCTACTGCACCGTCGACCTGACGATGACGGAGGCGGCGCTCGGGGCGAAGGTCCAGGTGCCGACGCTGGAAGGCGAGCAGGAGCTCGAGCTCGAGCCCGGCACGCAGCCAGGCGAGGTTCGGGTGCTCCGGGGCCGGGGGATGCCCGTGCTGCAAGGCTTCGGCCGAGGCGACCAGCGGGTGCTCGTGAACGTTCAGGTGCCGCGTCGCCTCACCGAGGAGCAGCGCCGCCTGCTCGAGCAGTTCGGAAGCACGGCCGACGACGAGACCTACCGTTCGGACGAGGGGTTCTTCGAGAAGCTGAAGAGCGCCTTCCGCTGATCCCGCTCCGTCGCGTCTCCGCCTCAGTGCCACCCGAGCGAGCCGAGGCCGCGCGCGCGTTGATGATCGAGCTCTTCCCGGCGGGATTCGAGGAGCTCGAGCACACGGACGCAATCGAGCTCGTCGCCTATACCGACGCGGGAGGCGAAGAGCGGTTGTGGGCAGCCTTCGGGGAGATCCGCTCGGAGGAAGTGCCTGCCGACTGGGAGGAGCGCTGGCGCGAGTTCCACCGACCGGTACGGGTGGGGAGACTCTGGATCGGGCCGCCGTGGGAAGAGGCGCCGGCCGGCGTGGACGCAATCGTCATCGATCCCGGCCGGGCCTTCGGCACGGGCGGCCACGCCACGACCCGGCTGTGCCTGCAGCTGCTCTCCGAGCTCGCACGCGGGAGCCTGGTCGACGTCGGCTGCGGCTCCGGCGTGCTCGCGATCGCCGCCGCCCGCCTGGGCTTTGCGCCGGTGCTTGCCGTCGACCACGATTCCGCGGCTCTCGACGCGACCGCGCGCAACGCGAGCGCGAACGGCGTCGAGCTGGAGCTTCGGCGGGCAGATGCGCTCGTCGAGCCTCTGCCCGCGGCCGACGTCGCCGTCGCGAACATCGCCCTCGAGGCGGTCGAGCAACTCGGGCTCCTCCTCGAGTCTCCGGTGGTCGTCACCTCCGGCTACCTGGAGCAGGACGATCCGGTACTGGTGGGCTTTCGCCGTGAGGACAGGCAGACGGCGGGAGGCTGGGCGGCGGACCTGTTTCGGCGTGAGGAGTAAAGTGCCGCGCCGTGGGGAGCTTCTCGATCCGCTTCCTGGGTTGCAAGGTCTCGCACGTGGATGCCCATGCGATCCGCGAGCGCTTGCTTGCCGACGGCCACACGGAGCTCGCAGAGGCTGCGGAGATCGCCGTCGTCAACACCTGCTGCGTCACACACGAAGCCGTGCGCAAGTCCCGCCACGCGGCCTCGCGGGCGGCGCGGACGCACGACCGCGTCTACGTCACGGGCTGCGGCGCCAATCTCGCTGCAGACGGCTTCGCCGGCCTGCCGGAGAACGTGATCGTGGTCGCTCGGCGCAGCGAGGAGACGCCTGAGTTCGTCGCGGGCGACGTTGGGGCAATCGGCTGTGTTCAGGGCGACGCGCGGCTCGATCGGGTGCGCGCCTTCGTCAAGGTGCAGGACGGCTGCAGCTTCTCCTGCGCGTTCTGCGTGATCCCGCTCGTGCGAGGTCAGTCGCGCAGCCGCCCGGCCGCGGCGGTGCTCGCCGAGGTTCGGCGCCGCGCCGAGCAGGGACACCGTGAGGTGGTGCTCACCGGGATCAACCTGGGCTGCTACCGCGACCGGGAAGCCGGCTATTCGCTTGCCCGGCTCGTCCGCGAGGCCGGGGCGACGCCGGGGCTCGCCCGCCTGCGGCTCTCCTCGATCGAGGTCAACCACGTGAAGCCCGAGCTCGTGCAGGCGCTGCGCGAGACGCCTGCCGCGGCCCGCCACCTACATGTGCCGCTCCAGTCCGGCGACGACCACGTGCTCCGTGCGATGCATCGCCGCTACGACGCGGCCACCTTCCTGCGGCGTCTAGGGCCGCTCGCCGATTTCAACCTGACGACGGACGTGATCGTCGGCTTCCCGGACGAGGACGAGGCCGCCTTCCGGCGTACGCTGGCGGTGGTGGCCGAGGCGGGGGTGACGAAGGTGCACGTCTTCCCGTACTCGCCGCGCCCGGGCACCGCGACCGCCGCCGCCGACACCGTGGCGGCAGCGACGAAGCGCGACCGGAGCGAGCGCCTGCGAAAGGCGTCACGCGCCGCGAGCCTCGCCCGCTGGCGCGAGAAGATCGGCATCGAGGACGACGTGCTGGTCGACCGCCCCGGCCGCGGCTACGGCGACGACTACTCGCCGTGGCTCGTGCAGGGCTCGATCGGCGAGCTCGTGCGGGTGCGTGGCCGCGCGGTCACCGAGGAGGGGATTCTCGCTGCCTGAGGACTGCCTCTTCTGCAACCTCGTGCGCGAGGGCGATCACGTCCATGTCCAAGACGGCTTTGTCGCCGTCCGGGACATCAATCCCAAAGCCGAGACGCATCTGCTGGTGCTCCCGGAGCGCCACGTCTCGAGCTTCCGCGAGATCTCGGAGTTCCCGCCGGAGGAGGCGAAGCGCATGCTGGACTTCGTCGCCGAGACCGCCCGGGTCGCGGGGCTCGAGGATTACCGCGTGGTGGTGAACGTCGGTGAAGGTGCCGGTCAGACGGTCTTCCACCTGCACTGGCATGTGCTCGGCGGGCGGGTCTGGGGGCTGGCCGGATGAGCCTGATCGCGCGGCTCGAGGACGAGCTCAAGCAGGCGATGGTCGCGCGCGACGCAGAACGGCGGAACACGCTGCGCCTGATCCTCGCGAGCCTCCGTTCCGCGGAGAAGGAACTCCAGCGGCCGCTGCACGACGATGAGGAGCTGCAGGTGCTGCAGCGTGAGCGCAAGCGCAGGACCGAGGCCTCAGAGGCATTCCGCGGCGGCGGCCGGGAGGAGCGGGCCGAGGCCGAGGACCGCGAGCTCGCGGTGCTCGAGGAGTTTATGCCCGAGCCGCTCTCGGAGGACGAGCTGGAGGAGATCGTCGACGACGCGATCGCCGAGGTCGGGGCGACGAGCATGCGCGAGATTGGCCGCGTGATGGCCGACGTGATGCCGCAGGTGGCCGGGCGGGCAGACGGCTCTGCGGTGAGCCAGCTGGTGCGCGAAAAGCTCGCCTGAGCTGAGCTGAAGGGGACCGCGAACGTTGGCTCGAGCAACAGCCTGAGCGCAGGGAGACCGGACGCCTCCCCTCGTGCCTTGTTAAGGCGCGCCCAGCCTCCTCCCCGCTGCGAGCGTATCGAGCCGCGATGCACGCGTGTGTAGAGAAAGCGTGCCGATTCGGCCGCGCCGAGCGGCAGCGCTTCGGGGTCGTCCAGAGCACCTACACTGGGCTCAGTGCAGGAAGTTCTTTCGGTTTCCAACGACGTCGCCGCTGAGCTCGCCACCCTCGGCGACGGGGTTCTCGACGCTCTCCGCGACCGGCTTCGCATCACGATCCTGCTTCGCGGCAACCGCCTGACGATCGAGGGGAAGGACCCGGACGTCGCCCAGGCGCGCGCGGTCGTGGACGAGCTCGCCGAGCTCGTCGAGGGCGGGCACGAGATCGGCCCCAGCACGGTCGACGCCGTGATTGCCGCGCTCGACCAGGCCGAGGACCTCCGCGAGGTGTTCGACGACGTCGTGTGGCGCCATCGCGGCAAGAAGATCTCGCCCAAGACGGTCAATCAGAAGCGCTACGTGGATGCGATGCGAAGGCACACCGTCACGTTCGCGATCGGCCCCGCAGGCACCGGCAAGACCTATCTTGCGATGGCGCTCGCAGTGGCGGCGCTATCCAACCGGGAAGTCGGGCGGATCATCCTCACTCGTCCGGCGGTCGAGGCCGGCGAGCGCCTCGGCTTCCTTCCCGGCGACGTGCTGGCGAAGGTCGACCCGTACCTCCGGCCGCTTTACGACGCGCTCTACGACATGCTCGACCCGGACCGCCTTTCCGCCTACATGGAGAAGGGGACGATCGAGGTCGCGCCGCTCGCCTTCATGCGTGGCCGGACGCTGAACGACTCGTTCATCATCCTCGACGAGGCCCAGAACACGAGCCCCGAGCAGATGCAGATGTTCCTGACCCGGCTCGGCTTTGGCTCGAAGATCGTCGTCACGGGTGACGTGACTCAGATCGACCTCCCGCGCGAGCAGGCCTCGGGCCTGATCCAGGTACAGGACATCCTCGGCTCGATCGACGGGATCGGGTTCATCCGCTTCGGGCACGAGGACGTCGTCCGACACAAGCTCGTGCAGCGGATCGTGGAGGCCTACAAGCTCCATGCGGAGGAGACCGGCACCCAGCGCAGCCGTTAGGGCGATGATCTCGGTCGAGGTGGAGAACCGCAGCGGCGTCGAGGTCGAGGAGCAGCCGGCCGTCGAGCTGGCCCGGCGCGTGCTCGTTGGCGAGGGCGTGGAGGAGGGCGAGCTCGGGCTGCACTTCGTCGGCCCGGACGAGATGCGGACGCTCAAGCGTGATCACCTCGGTTTGGACGACGTCACCGACGTGCTCTCGTTCCCGATCGACCGGCGGGATGAGCTCGAGCCCGGGCTCCCGCGGCAACTCGGTGACGCGGTGCTCTGCCCACAGGTCGTCGGCGAGGCCTGGAGCCGGCCCCTCGTGCACGGGCTCCTGCACCTGCTCGGCTACGAGCACGGCGCGGAGATGGAGGAGCGGGAGGTGCGATGGAGCGAGTGAAGAAGCGCCGCGCGCAGACGCTCCTCGACAGCTTCAACTTCGCGTTCGAAGGGATCATCCACGTACTTCGCACGCAGCGAAACATGCGGATCCACTTCCTCGCTGCGGTCGTCGTGCTCGTCACTGCGGTGGTGATCGGCGTGAACAAACTCGAGCTGATCGCGCTTCTGCTCGCGATCGCCTTCGTGTTCATCACCGAGATGATCAACTCTGCACTCGAGCAGGCGATCGACGTCGCGACAACCTCGTTCGACCCGCTCGCGAAGCTTGCGAAGGACATCGCCGCCGGCGCGGTGCTGATCGCGACCGTGAACGCCGTCGCGATCGGCTATCTCGTCTTCTCCAGCGAGGTCGCCGACCGCAGCTCGCGCCTACTCGACCGGCTGCGCGACGCGCCCGCCCAGGTCACGCTGATCGCGCTTGTCCTGACAATCATCGTCGTGATCGGGACAAAGGCCTACACCGGCCGCGGCGCGCCGCTTCGCGGCGGGCTGCCCTCGGGACATGCGGCGGTCGCCTTCGCCGGCTGGATGGCGGCCACCTACATCATCAGCGGCCCCCACCGGTTCCTGATCTCGTCGCTGACGTTCATCATGGCGCTACTGGTGGCGCAGACGCGGGTCGAATCCGGGGTCCACTCGGCGCTCGAGGTCACATACGGCGGCGTGCTCGGCGCTCTCATCACGCTGGTCGTTTTCCAGGTGCTCGCGTGAGCGACGAGCTGTACGAGCGTGCTGTTGCCATCGCGCAGCGGGCCTACGCGCCGTACTCGAACTACTTCGTCGGCGCCGCGGTGCGTGCGCGAGACGGTCGCGTGTTCGAGGGCGTGAACGTCGAGAACGCGGCGTACCCCCTCGGCGTCTGCGCCGAGAAGGTCGCGATCTCCTGCGCGGTGGTCGATGGCTGCCGGCCGGGCGACCTCGAGGCGATCGGGATCACCGCCTCCCCGTGCGGCGGCTGCCGCCAGTGGCTGTACGAGTTCCGGCTCGACCGCGTCACCTTCCGCAACCGCGACGGCGAGGTCGTCAGCTACACGCCCGCCGAGCTGCTGCCGGAAACGTGGGAGCTCGACTGAAGTCCCAATATCGTTACGAAGGCGTGACAGCGCGGTGTGCTTCTTGCGGGTACGCTCCAAGCCGAGGGCGGCGGGTTGTAAACCCCACCCAGGGTGGGGGGTGCGGGTCCTGAAGAGCGGGTTCGTGGCCGTCGCCGGGCGGCCGAACGTTGGGAAGTCGACGCTCGTGAACGCGCTTGCCGGAGGGAAGGTGGCCATCGTCTCCGACAAGCCGCAGACGACTCGCCGGCGGGTGATGGGTATCGCGAACGGTGAAGACCACCAGCTCGTGCTCGCCGACCTCCCCGGTTTCCAGCGGCCGCGCGACGCCCTCACCGAGCGGATGCAGCGCACGGTCGATCAATCGCTGGAGGACGTCGAGGCGGTGCTCCTCGTACTATCCGCACGCGAGCGCATCGGAGCGGGCGATCGCTACATCGCCGAGCGGGTCTTCGCGCTCGGTGTGTCGGTCGTGATCGTGCTCAACAAGGTCGACCGCCTCAAGCCGGGGCACATCGCCGAGCAGATGCAGAACGCCTCGCGGCTCGGCGACTTCCACTCGCTCCATCCCGTCAGCGCGATCACCGGCGACGGCATCGCAGAGCTCCGTGCTGACCTCGTCGAGCTGCTCCCGGAAGGCCCGGCGTACTACCCGCGCGGGCAGCGCACCGATCTGACCCCCGAGGTGCAGATCGCCGAGCTCGTCCGCGAGAAGGCGCTCCAGGTGACGCGAGAGGAGGTCCCCCATGCGCTCTCGGTCGAGGTCGACGAGTTGACCGAGAAGGTCGTCCGCGCGACGATCTTCGTCGAGACCGATTCGCAGAAGCAGATCGTTGTCGGTAAGAACGGCTCCATCGTCAAGAAGATCGGGACGAGAGCACGGCCGGAGATCGAGCATCTCCTCGGCCGCCCGGTCTTCCTCGACCTCAAGGTGAAAGCGAGGCCGAAGTGGCGGCGCGACGAGGCAATGCTGGAGCGCCTGGGCCTCTGATGCCGTTGCTGGCGTCGCCGTCGGCGACACCCTGCGCGACGTCGAGAGCGCGCGCGAGAGCGGTATCCGCTCGATCGCCGTCCGCGCTCCGCAAGGCTCCGGCGAGATCTTCCCCGGTGCCGACGCGGTCTGCGACGAGCTCGACGCGGTCGGCGCGCAGCTCGTTGACGTGGGTCGGGTAGCCGCCCCGCCGGGGCTACACTCCCTCCATGGCCCAGGCCCCCGCGCTTCCGGTCGGTTTCGAGCTTCCGCTCGAGCCGCGGCTGCCCCGGATCGGCTCGATCGACCAGGTCGCCCTCGAGGAACGGGCGGCCACACTGGCGAAGCGCTCGATCAAGCGCGAGGCAAAGATGTTCGCGCTCGAGCTCGCAGTTCGCATGACCGACCTGACGACGCTCGAGGGCTCCGACACAACGGGCAAGGTCGCCGCTCTCGCTTCAAAGGCCATCCGTCCGGACCCAGCTGACGCGAGCGTCCCTTCGGTCGCCGCGATTTGCGTCTACCCGAACCTCGTGCCGGCCGCCGTCGAGCGCGTCCGCGGCAGCGCTGTCAAGGTCGCGTCCGTCGCGACCGCCTTCCCGTCCGGCCAGTCGCCGCTGGAGACGAAGCTCGACGAGGTCCGCTGGGTGATCGAGCACGGCGCCGATGAGGTCGACATGGTGATCGACCGGGGCTCGTTCCTGGCCGGCCGCTACGCGAAGGTCTATGACGAGATCGTGCGCGTGAAGGAGGCCTGCGGCGAGACGCACCTGAAGGTGATCCTCGAGACCGGTGAGCTCGGCACCTACGACAACGTGCGCCGCGCCTCGCTGCTCGCGATCGCCGCCGGCGCCGACTTCATCAAGACCTCCACCGGCAAGCTGCCCTCTTCCGCCACGCTCCCTGTGGCACTCGTGATGCTCGAGGCCATCCGCGACGTCTACGACGAGACCGGCCGTCGCGTCGGCTTCAAGCCGGCGGGCGGGATCCGCAACGCGAAGCAGGCAGTCCAGCACCTGATCCTGACGCACGAGACCCTGGGGGTCGATTGGCTGACGCCGGATCTCTACCGCTTCGGCGCCTCGTCGCTCCTGAACGACATCCTGATGCAGATCCGGAAGGAAAAGACCGGGCGCTACCAGAGCCCGGACTACTTCACGATTGACTGAGCTCGAGCGAAAGCAGGATCGCGCCCCGATTCCGTCCGCGTGGGAGTACGCGAGCGCACCCGAGTCGCGGGAGATCGTCACCCTCCGCGAGCGCTACGGCCACTTCGTCGGCGGAGAATGGCTCGAGCCGAAGGCGACCTACACGACGATCAGCCCGGCGAGTGAGGAGCCCCTGGCCGAGGTCGGGCAGGCGACCGACGATGAAGTGCAGCTCGCCGTCGGGGCCGCGCGCCAGGCCTTCGAGAACGGGTGGTCGGCCCTGGCTGGAGCTGAGCGCGCCAAGTACCTCTACCGGATAGCGCGCCTCCTCCAGGAGCGGGCGCGCGAGTTCGCGGTGCTCGAGTCGCTGAACGGCGGCAAGCCGATCCGCGAGTCGCGTGACGTCGACGTCCCGCTCTCGGCTGCCCACTTCTTCTACTACGCGGGCTGGGCGGACAAGCTCGAGTACGCGTTCCCGAACCGGACGCCGAAGCCGCTCGGGGTCGCCGGGCAGATCATCCCGTGGAACTTCCCCCTGCTGATGCTGGCCTGGAAGGTCGCACCGGCGCTCGCCGCCGGCAATACCGTCGTGCTGAAGCCTGCGGAGACGACACCGCTCTCGGCGCTGCTCTTCTGCGACGTCCTCCGCCAGGCCGAGGTGCCGCCGGGGGTGGTCAACATCATCACGGGAGACGGCCGCGCCGGAGCTGCGCTCGTCAAGAGCGACGTGGACAAGATCGCCTTCACAGGCTCGACCGAGGTCGGCAAGGCGATCCAACGCGAGCTCGCCGGCAACGGCAAGAAGCTGACCTTGGAGCTCGGCGGCAAGGCGGCCAACGTCATCTTCGATGACGCCGCGCTCGACCAGGCAGTGGAGGGGATCGTCAACGGGATCTACTTCAACCAGGGCCACGTGTGCTGCGCCGGCTCACGACTGCTTGTGCAGGAGTCCATCTACGAGGCGACGATCGACAAGCTCAAGCGGCGGCTCGCGACGTTGCGGGTCGGCGACCCGCTTGACAAGAACACCGACGTCGGCGCGATCAACTCGGAGGCGCAGCTCGAGAAGATCAAGGAGCTCGTCGCGAGCGGAGAAGCGGAGGGCGCCGAGATCTACCAGCCGCCGTGCCGGTTGCCGGAGAAGGGCTACTGGTTCGTGCCGACGGTGTTCACCAATGTCGCCCAGAGCTACCGGATCGCGCAGGAGGAGATCTTCGGGCCGGTGCTCTCGGTGCTGACGTTCCGTACGCCGGACGAGGCGGTCGAGAAGGCAAACAACACGCCGTACGGCCTCTCTGCCGGGGTCTGGACGGAGAAGGGCTCGCGCATCCTCGCCATGGCACAGCGGCTGAAGGCCGGCGTGATCTGGGCGAACACCTACAACCGCTTCGACCCGACTTCGCCCTTCGGCGGCTACAAGGAGTCGGGCTTCGGCCGCGAGGGTGGCCTGCACGGCCTCGCGCCTTACCTCCACTTCGAATGAGCAGGCTGCCGGTCCGCAAGACGTACAAGCTCTTCATCGGGGGGGAGTTCCCGCGCTCCGAGTCCGGCCGGACGTACGAGGCTGAGGGCCAGAACGTCGCGCGTGGCTCGCGCAAGGACATCCGCGACGCCGTGCGGGCGGCGCGCGCAGCCTTCCCCAAGTGGGCCGGCATGACCGCGTACAACCGCGGCCAGGTGCTCTACCGCGTCGCGGAGATGATGGAGGCACGCAGCTCCGAGTTCGCCGACCTCTGCTCGGGCGCGAAAGAGGTCGACCGCTCGATCGACCGGTTCGTCTGGTACGCGGGCTGGGCCGACAAGCTGGCGCAGGTGATCGGCTCCTCGAACCCGGTCGCGGGCCCGTACTTCAACTTCACGGTGCCCGAGCCGCAGGGCGTGGCCGGAATCCTGGCGCCTCAGGAACCCGCGCTGGCCGGGCTCGTGTCCCGGGTCGCGCCGGCGCTCGTCGGCGGCAACGCGGTGGTCGTGGTCGCTTCGGAGCCGCACCCGCTCGCAGCGGTCGAGCTGGCCGAGGCGCTCGCGACGGCCGACGTTCCGGGCGGCGTGGTGAACATCGTCACGGGCCTGCGTGAGGAGCTCGCACCCGTGCTGGCCTCGCACATGGACGTGAACGCGCTCGACGTCTCGGGCGCCGACGGGGACTTGGCCGAGTTGGAGCGGCTGGCCGCCGACAACGTCAAGCGCATCGTCCGCGGGGCCGCCGACGGGCAGAGCGCCTGGGAGATCGAGCCGTTCCTGGAGCTGAAGACCGTCTGGCACCCGATCGGCGTCTGAGCATGAACCGAAGCGCGGCCACCCCTGTTTAAGGCACGCCCAACCTCCTCCCCGAGGCGAGCGTATCGGGGAGCGGCGCGCGCGTCTGTGTCGGCTTTGCGCCAGAATTGCGCCTCGTGACCGGGGCCCGTCGTTTCAGCCAGGCGATTGCCGAGGGGGACGGCATCTCCATCGTCGTCCACGTCGACGACCTCGACGCGGCCCGCGCAGCCGAGCAGCAAGGAGCCGAAGCGGTCGCGCTTCGGGGGCCCCTCGGCGAGCTGAGTGAGGCGACTTCGCTGCCGCTTCTCTTGCGCCACGGCTCTCCGGAGCAGGCGTTCGCAGCCGGCGCCGACGCCTGCGTGGTCACTTCCGAGGCGTTTGACCAAGACGAGGGCGAGCTGGAGCGTCACTACCGCGCCGCGCTCGAGCTGGGGCTCGACTGCGTGGTCGAGGTGCGGAGCGACGAGGAGCTCCAGCTCGCGCTGGAGCTGATCGACCCGGAGATCTTTTTGCTCACCGGCGGCGGCAACGAGGGCGGGGGGCCGCTCGAGCAGGCGCTCGAGCTGCTCCAGGACGTGCCCGCCGGCAAGCTCGCTCTGGCCGAGGTCGAAGCCGCGAGCCTGGATGAGGTGGCCGAGCTCGAGCGGGCAGGAGTCGACGGCGTGATCGTGCCCGCGGGAGACATTGCCGAGCTCGCCGGCGGAGCCCAGCCCCCGGTCTGAGACCGGTCGCTCGCGCGCCGAGGTCCTCTGGGGTGGGCCGCGGGTCGCCCTCGCCGCGATCCTCGCCGGGGCGGCCGCGCTTCGGCTGGTCGGCGTCGGTTACGGCCTGCCCTTCCCGCTGCTGAGTCCGGACGAGCAGAGCATCGTCCCGCGCGCCTGGAAGATGGTGCACGGCGGTGGCCTCGACCCCCACTGGTTCGACTACCCCTCGCTGTTGATGTATCTGCTCGCGCCGTTCCAGGCCTGGCAGGACGAGCCGTCCTACCTCGCCGCGCGGCTCGTCGTGGTCGCGCTCGCGCTCGGTGCGGTTGCGGCCGCCTGGTGGCTCGGCGAGCGCGCGTACGGCGGCGCGGCGGGCACGATCGCCGCAGCCGCGGTCGCGGTCGCGACCACCCATGTGGCCTACTCACGGATGGCGGTGACCGATGTCCCGCTGACGCTCGGCGTGGCGGCCTCGCTCGCGCTCCTCGTCTCCGGGCGAATCGAGCTCGGAGGGCTCGTGGCGGGCCTGGCGATCAGCTTCAAGTACCCCGGCGTCTTCTTGCTCGTGCCATTCGTCGTCGCGGGCTACCGGCAGCCGCAGCGGCTGGCACTCGGTCTCGCCGCCGCGGTGGCGGCCTTCTGCGCGACGAGCCCGTTCTTCGTTGCGCATCTCGGCTCCGCGGTGAGTGACGCCTACCACGTCCAGAGGATTGCCCGGCAGGGCTGGCTGGGCTTCGAGCACGATCACGCGGCGCCGATCGAGTTCTTGGACCGCCTCTGGGCGGGCCTGGGCCCGATGCTGCTCGTGTGCGGGCTCGGGCTCGTGCTCGCTCTCACCCGTCGCGGCCGTACCGACCTGATCCTCGCCTCTTTCGTGCTCGTCTACTTCCTCGACCTCTGCACCCTCGGCGCCCATTTCGACCGCTACGTCCTGCCGCTCGTGCCGCCTCTCGCCGTCCTGGCCGGGCGAGTCCGCTCGCTGGCTCCGGTAACGCTGCTCCTGCTGGTCGTGCCGCTCACGTGGACGATCCGGGACGACCGCCGCCTGATGAAGACCGACACGCGTGACGCTGCGCACGCCTGGGTCGAGGGCCACCTCCGCCGCGGCGCACATGTGGCCGCCGACCCCTCGCTCCCGCCGTTCGAGCGATTGCGCGTGCTCAAGCTCCGGCTGCCGTTGCCGCAGGAGAAGCGCCCCGACCCGAACCGCGACCTGACCCGGCTGCGGAACGCAGGAGTCCGCTATGCGATCGTCACCGGCGCGATTGCCGACCGCGTCCAGGCCGCGCGGGAGCACTACCCGAAGGAGAGCGCCTTCTACGAAAAACTGGCGACCCTGACCGATCGGGTCTACTACGTGCAGCGGGACGGCTTGAACGGCCCCTGGGTCGCCGTCTACCACTTATAGACCGTTCCGCTGACCGCCAATTGGTTCGACTGGTCGCGTCCTGACGGGCGGCACCCCTTTAGCCGAAGAACGCGCGGGCGACCTCGTACCACTCGCGGGGCACGGTCTTCAGCTCCTCGGTCGCCTCCTTGAGCGAGACGTCGACGATCCGGTCACCCTGGAGCGCGGCCATCCGGCCGATGCCGCCGTCGTGCACGAGGTCGGCCGCCTTGAGCCCGTAGCGCGTGGCGAGCACGCGGTCGCGCGGAGTGGGGGAGCCGCCCCGCTGCACGTGCCCGAGCACGGTCACGCGGGTCTCGAAGCCGGTGCGCGACTCGATCTGCCGCGCAAGCGCGTCGCTGACGCCACGCTGCGAGAGCCGGGTGTGCCCGAACTCGTCCACCTCGCCTTCGTCGCTGAGGCCCTCGAGCTCGTACCCCTCGGAGACGACCACGATCGAGAAGTCCTTGCCGCGGGCGTGCCGGCGGCGGATCTCATTGCAGGCATCGTCGATGCTGACGGGAAACTCGGGGATCAGGATGACGTCGGCGCCACCGGCGATTCCGCTCATCACGGCGATCCAGCCTGTGTGGCGGCCCATCACCTCGACCACCATCACGCGGTTGTGCGACTCGGCGGTCGTGTGCAGGCGGTCGATCGCCTCGGTGCAGATGGAGACCGCCGTGTCGAAGCCAAACGTGTAGTCGGTCCCTGAGAGGTCGTTGTCGATCGTCTTCGGCACGCCGACGACCGGGAAGTCGTGCTCGTCATTCAGGCGCGCCGCGACTCCCAGGGTGTCCTCACCGCCGATCGCGACGAGCGCGTCGAGGCCCTCCTGCTGGAAGTTCCGGCGCACCGCCTCGACGCCGCCGTCGACCTTGTACGGGTTCGTGCGCGAGGTGCCGAGCACGGTGCCGCCGCGGGGCAGCAGCCCGGAGATCTCCCTTGGCCCGAGCGGCTCGAACTTGCCCTCGACGAGCCCGCGCCAGCCTTCGCGGACGCCGACGACGTCACTCCCGCGTGAGAACGAGCGCCTGGCCACGGCGCGAATCACGGCGTTCAGCCCGGGGCAGTCGCCCCCGCCGGTGAGCAGTCCGACCTTCACTCCCACATCTTTCCCGGAACGCGTTGCCGGCGCGCCGCTTGGGGGTGCGGCGCCGCTGGCGAGGGACGCGATGCCGAAGGTGGGAGTCGAACCCACACGGAGCTTTCGCTCCACTGGATTTTGAGTCCAGCGCGTCTGCCAGTTCCGCCACTTCGGCGTCTACGAAGACTAACTTCGGGACGGCCCGGCCGGGTCTTCGGCGGCTCGCGCAAGACCGCGCTCTTGCCGAGCTTCCCGGCGGAGATCGGACGAGAAGGAGGGGGCTCACGGGGGAACCATGGGTTCCTCCGTGTCCTCCAGCGCGTCTGCCAGTTCCGCCACTTCGGCGTCTACGAAGACTAACTTCGGGACGGCTCGGCCGAGCTTCACTGCGGCGATCGGCGCAGAAGGAGGGGGCTCGCGGGGAACCATGGGTTCCTCCGTGTCCTCCAGCGCGTCTGCCAGTTCCGCCGCTTCGGCGCCACGCGGTGATTGCCGCGGCCTCCGGCGCCCCCTTCCGAGTTGATCTCCTCGTGCGTTGTCTCGATACTTCGCACACGGAAGCGCACTCGGCCTCGCGCCGGGGGGTGGAACGACAGACAGGGCGACGGAGGAGGAAGTGTGAAGAAACGAGCAACGATTGGTGTGCTCTTTGCCGCCGTTGGTGCGCTGGCCCTCATCGCGGCCGGCTGTGGCGGGAGCGAGAAGAGCAGCAGCAGTACCGGTGGCGGCGGAGGTGGCGGCGGCAACGTGACGGCCCTGCCGGCCTCGTCGTGTGGGCCGCTCGAGTACGAGGGCACCGGCGATCCCGATTACCTGATCGCCACCGACCTGCCGATGCAGGGTGGCTCGCGCACGCAGACCTTGCAAATGGTCGGCGCGATCCGCTACCAGCTCGGCCTCCAGAAATGGAAGGCCGGCGACTACAACATCGCCTACCAGGCCTGCGACGACTCCACCGCCCAGCTCGGGAAGTGGGATCCGGACAAATGCAGCGCCAACGCCCACGCCTACGCGCAGAACAGCAAGCTGCTCGGCGTCATCGGCACCTTCAACTCGGGCTGCGCCGCGATCGAGATCCCCGTCCTGAACCAGGCCCCGGGCGGCGGGATGACGCTCCTCTCGCCCGCCAACACATACGGCTGCCTGACCGAGCCGTGCGCGGGCGACGAGCCGGAGAAGTACTACCCGAGCGGCAAGCGCACGTACGCGCGTGTCGCGCCGAGCGACCCCAACCAGGGTGCGGTCGACGCGAAGTTCATGGCGAGCCAGGGTGTCAAGACGGTGTCGATCCTGAACGACAAGGAGGCCTACGGCCTTGGCGTCGCGAAGAACTTCGCGGGTGCTGCGAAGGCCGCAGGGATCAAGGTCACGGGCTTCACCGCCTACGACCCGAAGCAGGCCAACTTCCGGGCGCTGTTCACGCGCATCAAGGGGCAGAACCCGGACGCCGTCTTCATCGGCGGCCTGATCGACGAGAACAGCGGCCAGCTGATCAACGACAAGGTCGCCATCCTCGGCCCGAACAACGGCGCCGTGAAGTTGATGCTGCCGGACGGTTTCACCACCGACGCGGTCTTCGACCGCTCGCAAGGTGGAACGCCGAACGCCAAGGACGCGTACTTCAGCGTCGCCGGCGTCGGCATCGACAAGTACACGGGAACCGCGAAGACGTTCATCAACGGCTTCCAGGCGACCCTTAACGGCAAGCCGGTCGACCCCTACGCGATCCTTGGGGCGCAGGCCGGTCAGGTCATGCTCAATGCGATCGAGAAGTCCGACGGGACCCGGGCCGATGTCCTAAAGAACGTCTACGCGACGAAGGTCACGAACGGCCTGATCGGCGACTTCGAGTTCAACGAGAACGGCGACCTGTCGGGCGCCAAGGGCGCAGCTGTCCTCTTCACGATCTACAAGGGGACGAACAAGCTGAACACCCTACTGACGACCGCGCCCGACCCGCCCCTCGTGGCGGCGGCGCGGAAGGAGGCAGCCGGCTAGTCCCACCAGAAACACGGGCTCGAAACGAGGGAGGGCTGAGCCGCCCTCCCTCGTCGTTCTAGAATCGCCGGATCGCTGTCGAAGCCCGTACCGAGCGACCCTCGCCACGGACCTCGCCCCGAAGCCGGCAGCGTCCGGCGGCGCTCTCGATCGTGGGCCTTGGCTTCGTGGCCCTGCTGCTCGCATGGCTCGCGGTCAACCTCTACAAGACGCCGACCGACTTCTTCAACGTCTTCCTGATCGGGCTGACGACCGGCTCGGTCTATGCCCTGGTCGCGCTCGGCTACACGCTCGTCTACGGGATCCTGCAGCTGATCAACTTCGCCCACGGCGACGTCTTCGCACTGACTGGCCTGTTCGCGAGCAGCCTGATCGCCTCCACCTTCAGCCTGGACGAGAACTCCGGTGCGTTCGTGATCCTCGGCGGCCTGGCGGCGGTCTTCCTGATCGCGATGGCCTTCGGGGCCCTCGTCAACTCGACGATCGAGTTCGTCGCCTACCGCCGCCTCCGCTCCGCGCCGCGCCTGGCCGTCCTGATCACGGCGGTCGGGATGTCGTTCATCGTCCAAAACATCTCGCTAGCGGTCTTCGATGTGAACTTTCGCAGCGTGCCGCCGCTGATCTCTGACGCGAACGTCTTCTCGATCGGAGGCGTCCACTACAACTGGCAGTCGTTCTTCGTCATCCTCGTGACCGCGCCCGTGCTCGTGCTGCTGAGCTGGCTGGTCAAGAACACGCGCCAGGGCAAGGCGATGCGCGCGACCTCGCAGGACACGGAGGCGTCGGCGATGATGGGAATCAACGTCAACCGGACGATCTCCTTCACGTTCGCGCTGGCCGGCGGGCTCGCCGGAATCGGTGCCGTGCTCTTTCTCGTCGAGTTCAACATCCGCTACGACACCGGTTTCGAGCTGGGCCTGATCGCGTTCACCGCCGCGGTGCTTGGCGGGATCGGAAACCTCACCGGGGCGGTGCTGGGCTCGGTGATAATCGGCCTGATCCAGGCCTTCAACGAGGGTCTCTCCTGGCTTGCGCCCGGCAGCGACTGGACCCGCTCGATGGTCTTCGGGCTTCTGATCGCGATCCTCGTCTTCCGGCCCGAAGGGCTCCTGGGCGAACGCACGCCGGAGGGGGCGTAGTGCCCCGGCGCCGCGATCGCGCGCGGACGTCCATTCGCGGCTACCGCGACCAGGCCGTCCGGCACAGCCGCCTCGACGCCGGTATCGGCCAATGGCGCCGCCTGCCCGGGCCGGTGCGAACCTTCACGCCGGTGATCGCGCTGCTGGCGATCGCCGCGACCTACCCGTTCTACCTCGCGAGCCTGCCGTCGGGGAACGTGCCGCTGATCTACTCCTTCCCGTCGGTGCGCTCAGCCGTCACGATCCTTGTCTTCACGACGATGGCGGTCGGCCTCAACGTTGTCGTCGGTTACTGCGGGCTGCTCGACCTCGGCTACGTGGCCTTCTACGCGATCGGCGCGTACACCGGGGGCTGGCTCGCCTCTGGCCAGTTCCAGCAGGTCAGGTTCCACTTCGGCTCGGTCGGGATCACCCACGACGCTCGAGGGATCCACATCTCGATCTGGGCTGTCCTGCTGGTGGCGGCGGCGCTGACCGCGATGGGCGGGATCCTGATCGGGCTGCCTACGCTGCGCTTGCGCGGGGACTACCTGGCGATCGTCACGCTCGGGTTCGGCGAGATCATTCCGCAGTTCGTGCGCAACGCCGACAGCCTGCACGGTTTCGACTTGACCCACGGCACCTTCGGCATCAGCCCGATCGATTCGCCCGGCTTCGGCGGCACGCTGCACCGGGCGGTAGGCCTGCCCGTGAGCTACCAGCAGGAGTTCAACGCGGACCGGCTCTTCTTCTGGACCGCCCTCGCCATCCTCCTGGTGACGATCTTCTGTTGCATCCGCCTGCGCGACTCCCGCCTCGGCCGCGCCTGGATCGCAATCCGCGAGGATGAGACCGCCGCCGGCGCCATGGGGATCCCGCTGATGCGGACGAAGACCTGGGCCTACGCGATCGGCGCGTTCTTCGGCGGGGCGGCCGGGGCCTACATCGCCAGCTTCAACGCGGGCGCCTTCCCGAGCCAGTTCAGCTTCAACATCTCGGTCTTCCTGCTCTGCATGGTGATCCTCGGCGGGATGGGCTCGATCTGGGGCGTCGTGATCGCCGGGGTGATCCTCTCGTGGCTCAACGTCGAGGGGCTCGCCAACATCGGCACCTGGCTGAACGACAACGTCTTCCCGAGCGGCCACAACATCGAGGTGGCGAAGTACCAGTTCGGCATCTACGGGGTGGTGATCGTGCTGATGATGATGTTCCGCCCACAGGGTCTGATTCCCGAGCGGCGGCGCAAGCGCGAGCTCGAGGAAGGCGGGCACGGCCCGCTCGACGACTCCCTCTACGAGATGCGCGGCGCCAACGAGCCGGGCGCGGGCGAGCGGGGGGCGCCCGGAGGGCCCCTCCCGAGAGGATGAGCGAGACGACGACCCCGGCCGCCCTCAGCCTGCTCGTCGCCGACGACGTGCGCAAGGAGTTCGGCGGGTTGATCGCGGTCAACGACCTCGAGTTCACGATCCCCGAGCGCTCGATCGTCAGCCTGATCGGCCCCAACGGCGCCGGCAAGACCACCTTCTTCAACATGCTCACCGGCCTGTACAAGGCGACCTCCGGCACGATCACCTTCGATGGTCACGACGTCACCGACAAGCCGCCCCACGCGATCACCAAGCTCGGCGTCGGTCGCACCTTCCAAAACATCCGCCTCTTCCCGCAGATGACCGCGATCGAGAACGTGCTTGTCGGGATGCACGCGCGCCTCAGGGGCGGCATCGTCGGCTCCGTCCTCGGGCTGCCGCGGGTGCGGCGCGAGGAGCGGGAGGCGCGCGAGAAGGCGCGCGAGCTACTGCAGTTCTCCGGCCTGCGTGGGGTGGACGAGGAGCTGGCGGAGAGCCTCGCTTATGGCGACCAGCGACGGCTTGAGGTGGCGCGCGCGCTCGCGACCGACCCTAAGCTCCTGCTCCTCGATGAGCCCACCGCCGGCATGAACCCGCAGGAAACCGTCGTCTTCATGGACTTCGTCTCCACGCTGCGCGAGCAGCGGCCGCTGGCGATCCTGCTGATCGAGCACGACATGAAGGTCGTGATGGGGATCTCGGAGCGGGTGACGGTGCTCGACTACGGCGAGAAGATCGCGGAGGGGACGCCGCGGGAGATCCAGACGGACGAGCGCGTGATCGAGGCCTACCTGGGCAAGGCGGCGACGACGTGAGCACGTCCCCCCCGGCCAGCGGCGAGGTCGTCCTCAAGGTGGAGAACGTCCACACCTTCTACGGCTCGATCGAGGCGCTCAAGGGGATCTCGCTCGAGGTGCGCGAGGGCGAGATCGTCACCCTGATCGGCGCGAACGGAGCCGGCAAGTCGACGACGCTGCGCTCGATCAACGGGCTCAATCAGCCGCGCCAGGGTTCGATCGTCTTCAGGGGGAAGGACATCACCCGCCGCCCGCCACACGAGATCGTCGGCATGGGCATCTCGCAGTCGCCCGAGGGGAGGCGCTTGTTCCCGCACATGTCGGTGGTCGAGAACCTGGAGATGGGCGCCTTCCAGCGCAACGACCGGGCCGGCATCCGCGAGGACATGGACCGCGTCTATTCGCTGTTCCCGCGCCTTGCCGAGCGGAAGAACCAGAACGCGGGGACGATGTCGGGCGGCGAGCAGCAGATGTGCGCGATCGGCCGCGCGCTGATGGCCCGGCCGCAGCTCCTGATGCTCGACGAGCCCTCGATGGGCCTTGCGCCGATCTTCGTCGAGAAGATCTTCGAGATCATCCAGGAGATCAACGAGCAGGGAACGACGATCCTGCTCGTCGAGCAGAACGCGCTCATGGCACTGGACGCGGCCCAGCGGGGCTACGTGCTCGAGACCGGCCACGTCGCGCTCGCGGATGACGCCAAGAGCCTGCGCCAGAACGAGCAGGTGCGAAAGACGTACCTCGGAGAGGTGTAGCGTCGCGCGAGTTACGATGCCCTTTCAGGGATATTCGGTCACGCCTAGCCGCTCGGCGGAAAGGAACGACATGCTACGTCTGAAGATCGCGCTTCTCGGTGGGTTCGCGCTCGTTGGGCTCACCGCCGTGCTCGCGGCCGGCTGCGGGGGTAGCAGTAAGTCGACATCGAGTACCGCCGCGACCACCAGCACGACCGCGACCCCGGCGGTGGCGATCCAGCCGCCTGCGAACATCCAGAGTGCGGGCAAGATCGTCTTCTGCAGCGACATCACGTACCCGCCCGAGGAGTCCTACAAGGAGGGCACGACCACGCCCGAGGGCTCCGACATCGACATCGGCGACAACATTGCGAAGCGGATGGGCGTGAAGGCGCGATTCGACAACACCGGGTTCGACGGAATCATCGCCGCGCTTCTCGCCAAGAAGTGCGACGCGATCATCTCCGGCATGAACGACACGCCCGAGCGCCTGAAGCAGGTCGCGTTCGTCGACTACCTGAAGGTGGGGCAGTCCTTCATGGTCAAGAAGGGCAACCCGGAGAACATCACCGGCATCGCGAGCCTCGCCGGGAAGTCGGCCTCGGTCGAGACCGGAACGACCAACAAGGACTACCTCGACGAGCAGAGCAAGAAGCTCCAGAGCGCGGGGAAGAAGCCGATCAGCGTCGTCACCTTCCCGAAGGACACCGACGCTGCGAACGCGCTCAAGACCGGGAGGGTAGACGCCTACTTCGGCGACTCGCCCCCGGTCGCCTACTACGTGAAGACCGATCCTTCTTCGTTCGAGGTCGGCGGCAATCCGATCAATCCCATCTCGATCGGGATCGCGCTTCGCAAGTCCGATACGCAGCTCCAGAGCGCTGTCCTCGCGGCCGTGGCCGCGATGTACTCGGACGGGACGATGACGAGAATCGTGTCGAAGTGGGACTTGAGCCGCGTCGTCGCCGACGTCAGCGTCGTCTCGGTCAAGCAGTGAGGCCACATGCTCGCGGCTGTCGACTGGCACATTCTGTGGCAGCGGATCTTCCACCCTGACCACGTTTTCGTTCTCGCCCTCTGGCGGACGATCTATATCTCCGTTCTCGCTCAGATCCTCGGCGTCGTCCTCGGACTGATCGCGGCGCTGATGCGCATGTCGAAGATCCACGTTCTTCGGCTGCTCTCGGGTCTGTACGTGCTTATCTTTCGAGGCACCCCGGTGATCGTCCAGATCTTCTTCGTGTACTTCGGCGCCAACCTGCTCTTCGGCTTCACCTTGATCCCGAACTCGGTGAACCTCGGCCTCTTCCAGATCGGCGGGGCGGCATTTGCCGGGATTCTCGCGCTCGGAATCAACGAGGGCGCCTACATGCGGGAGATCATCCGCGCCGGGATCGACGCGGTCGACAGGGGCCAGCTGGAGGCGGCCCGCTCCCTCGGAATGACCTATCGGAAGGCGATGCGCCGGATCGTGCTGCCGCAGGCGACGCGCTTCATCGTTCCTCCGCTCGGCAACGAGTTCAACAACATGATGAAGACCACGTCCCTGATCTTCTTCATCGGCGTGACGGAGCTCTTTGGGGACGCGGAGATTCGCTACTCGACGACCTTCAAGCCGGTCGAGTATTTCCTCGCGGTTGCGTTTTGGTACCTCGTCCTGACGACCGTGTGGAGCATGATCCAGGCGCAGATCGAGCGGAAGCTGGCGGCGAGCGAGCGGGGGGAAGAGCTGAGCTTCCGCGAGCGGGTCTTCCAGGCGTGGGCGCCGGTCTCAACCTTGGGCATCGGCAAGGGTTCACGGTGAGCTCGAACGGGTTGATCCTGAGCGCGGAGGAGGTGATCAAGCGTTTCGGCCGGCTCGAGGTGCTGAAGGGCGTCTCGCTGGACGTGAGTCGTGGAGAGGTGGTCTGCATCATCGGGCCCTCCGGGTCCGGCAAGACCACGTTCATACGTTGCATCAACCACCTCGAGAAAATCGACGGGGGCCGGATCGAGGTGAACGGCCACCTGATCGGCTACAGGGAGCGGAACGGGAAGCTCGTCGAGGACACGGAGCCAAGCATCGCCCGCCAGCGCGCCGAGATCGGGATGGTTTTCCAGCGCTTCAACCTCTTCCCGCACAAGACCGCGCTCGAGAACATCATCGAGGCGCCCATCCAGGTGCGAGGCCTCCGCAAGCGGCAGGCGGTCCAGGAGGGCGAGGCGCTGCTCGCACGGGTTGGCCTTGCGGACAAGCGCGACGTCTATCCGGGCAAGCTCTCCGGGGGTCAGCAGCAGCGCGTGGCGATCGCCCGCGCCCTTGCGATGAAGCCGGCGCTCCTGCTCTTCGACGAGGTGACGAGCGCCCTCGATCCCGAGATGATCGGCGAGGTGCTCGACGTCATGAAGGGGCTTGCCACCGACTTCCAGACGACGATGATCGTCGTCACGCACGAGATGGGATTCGCCCGCGAGGCCGCCGACCGCGTCGTGATGATGGACGACGGACGCATCATCGAGGCGGGGACGCCCGAGCACTTCTTCGAGGCTCCGCGGGAGGAGCGGACGAAGCAGTTCCTCTCGAAGATCCTGATCTAGCCGGAGGCCACGCGGATGGGGAAGTACGGAGGGGAGAGCAGGTAGCCGACCCGGGCCTCGCCGCCCGCTCGGCCGTGCGCCATCTCGAGAGCGGCGGCAAGACCCCGCGCCGGGACGAACCCGAGCTGCCGGGCGGCGACCGCGTCGCGGCAGCCGGCGACGATGACCGAGCCGACCCGCCCGAGGGCCGGGGCGCAGCCGGACCAGTCGGCGAACGGGAGGAGCGGGTGGCAGGAGCGGCCGGCGCGGTATGCGGCGATGGCGCGCTCGTCCGTCGCAACCTCGCGTTCGGCCTGGGCCAACTCCTCGGGTTCTCGTCCGAACCGGGCCGCCTGGAAGATGGCTCGGTACGGCTGCTGCGTCGGGTGTGCGAAGTGGCGGTGGAATCGGTGCAGGAGGATCACCGTGCCGCCCTCGACGAGCGGGAACGAGTCGCGCCAGAGCCGCAGCGCGAGCCCGAGGCCGAGGTAGGCCGCCAGGAGCGGGTTCGGTCGCTCGCGTGGGAGGTGCGGCGTCGTGCGCGGGATCCCGATCACGATCGCCTCGAGCGGGCCGTCGAGCGAGGCGGAGCGCGCCTCGACCGCCCGCAACAGTGCTTCCGCGTGCGCGACCGAGGGCGGGCCGGCGTATGCCGCCGCGGCGTTGAGCTCGAGCCGAATCGCCTTCAGCGCACGGTCCCGGGCGAACCCTGGCAGGAGCCCGAAGCCGCGGCGAACCGGCGAGCGGGCGATCCGCTCGACTGCCTCGGGGTCGTACGGATAGCCTCGGGCGGCGCCGGTGAGCCGCGGCTGGTTGAGGACAAGGGACGCGCCGAGCACAGGCACGCGGTCGGAGAGCCGGCGCTCGAGCTGGACGCCCAGCCGCCAGCCCCGCGAGGCGCCTGTCTCGAGCAGCGAGTACGCCCCGGCCGCCCGCAGCGACTCCGGCCCGGCCGCGCCGAGCAGCGCCGCCGGCCCGCCGTGCAGGACCGTCTCGGCGGCGCTCACCGTCAGCACGAAGTCGGTCTCGACGAGTGCGCGGTTGGCTCGGAGCGGCACGTTGCCCGGCGCGTCCAGGTCGACGAGCCCCGGGTCCTCGGCATCGTGGATCTCGACCTTGCCGTGGAAATGCCGCGCGAAGCCGGGGGAGACGACGCCGAGGCCTTCGAGCTCCCGCCGGTGCGGCCGGCGCCCGAGCCCGCCGGCCACAAGCAGCGTCTGGCGCTCCATCGGCACGCCGACGCGCTCGAGCTCGGACGAGGCCGCTGCGAGCGCGACCTGCCGGGGATCGTGCAGCGTGCCGGGGATCGGCAGCGCCGGCGGCTCGACCACTATCGTCGCCCGGCCACCGCGAGTGACGAGCGCCTCCAGCGGATCGCCCGCGAGCGGGAACCGCAGGGCGTCCCTCATCGCCGCGCGCACGTCGGCGACCTGCTCTCCCGGCGGGGGCGGCCGGATCACGACGGCGTTGTCGGGCGCGTCTACGACCGTGACCCGCGACCCGAAGAGCAGCGGGAGTCGCGGCACCTAGTGCCCTTCCACTAGGGAATCGACCTGTACAGGCGCAGGAAGACGGGGCGAAAGCCGCGCTTCGCCCAGAAGCGCGAGGAGAGCAGGTTCGTGACGCGCCAGTCGGTCACCATCACCTCGTACCCGTTCTCGGCGGCCCAGGCGAACGAGGCGTCGGTGAGGGCGAGCCCGAGGCCCGCGCCGCGGTACTCCGGGAGGGTCGAGGCGAAGCCGAGAAACGCTGCGCGCTCCGGCCTGCCCAGGCCCCGGTGCTGGCTCGAGACCTCGAGCGGCGAGACCGACCAGACCGCGACCGGCTTGCCGTCCTCGTAGGCCACGAGCACATGCTCTTCGTCGTCGGCCAGCGTCGAGGCCCACTCTTCGCGCAGCTCCTCGCGCGTCGGCTGGTCGATGTCGGAGAAAACCGGCGAGCGGCTCTGATGGGCCGGCAGCGCAAGGTCGACCTCGATCAACTCCTCGATCTCGTCTGCGCGAGGCTCACGGATCTCGATCCCGGGCGGCGGGGCGACCTCGCGCGGCGCGACCTCCTGCAGCGCATGTGCGTGCTGCTGGCCGAAGCCGACGCGGAACCAGGCGCCGACGAGGCCCTCGTCGTCGGCGGGCACGAGCGCGTAGTGGCGGGTTCGCCCCTCCTCGACCCAGCGCGCGGCGGCCTCGGCATAGAGATCGCGCAGGTCCTCCGGCTCCTCGACCGCGTGCCCGGCGAGCTCGACCCACACGTTCTCGCCCCAGGTCTTCGCCTCGCGCGGGGTGCCGATCAGGTAGCCGGCGACTCGCCCTTCGCGCAGGGCGGCGGTGCCGGAGGCGTCCTCCGCGCGCCAAGCCTTCTCGATCTCTGCGCGCGTGGCAGCTGGATCCTCGAAGCGCTCGGGCAGCGCAGGCTCGGCCTCGCGGTGGCGAGCCTGGCGCGCCGCGAGCAGCCTCGCGGCGTCGTCGAGATGCTCCTCGAAAAAGGGGACGACATCGAGCTCGGCCACGGGACGTAGACTCGCAGAGATGTCTCCGAAGACGCTCACAGGAGACGAGCTTCAGCTCGACGACGCGCCGGCCCGCGACTCCGATCTCTTCCTGGTGGACGGCAACAACCTCGCCTACCGGGCCTTCTACGCGCTGCCCGAGGAGCTCGCGACCAGCGAGGGTTTCTCCACCAACGCCCTGCTCGGCTTCGCCAACATGCTCTTCAAGCTCCTCGCCGACTACCGGCCGAAGGGCGTCGCCGTCGCCTGGGACACGCGCCCGGTGCACCGCACGGAGGCGCTCGAGACCTACAAGAGCGAGCGCAAGCCGATGCCGGATTTGTTGCGTGAGCAGTTCCCCTATTTCCGTCCGATCGTCGAGGCCTTCGGCTACCGGAACCTCGAGTTCGAGGGCTGGGAGGCCGACGATGTGATCGCCACCCTCGCCCACCGCGCCGACGAGGCGGGCGTCAAGACGACCGTCGTCTCGACCGATCGCGACGCCTTTCAGCTCGTGAGCGAGAACATCGCGCTGATGATGACTCCGCGCGGCGTCTCCGACGTGCACGTCTACACCCCTGAACGGGTCGAGCTCCGGCTCGGCATCAGGCCCGAGCAGGTGCCTGACTTCATCGGGCTCAAGGGCGACCCGTCCGACAACATCCCCGGGGTTCCCGGGATCGGCGACAAGACCGCCGGCCAGCTGATCGCCCAGTACGGCTCGCTCGAGTCCGTGCTCGAGCACGTGGACGAACTCACTCCCGCTCGTTCCAAGGCGATCCACGAGCACGCCGAGCAGGCGCTCGCGGCGAAGGCGCTCGCGACGATGCGTCGCGACCTCGAGCTCGACTGCGACCCCGCGGAGCTCGTGCTCTCCCCGCCCGACCGCTCGCAGCTGAAGGAGCTGTTCAGGCGCTTCGAGTTCCGCAACCTCCTGAACCGCGTGGACGAGCTCGACGAAGCGCTCCCTGCCGCCGCTCTCACGCCCACAGGCGTCGAGGTGCCCTGGCGCGAGGAAACAAGTAACAGTCTGTTACTAGGTCACGGTCCCGTTGCAGTTGCCGGCGACAATGGGCGCATTGCGGCGGCCTCGGGCGAGGAGGTCGTCATCTCACCGCGCCCGCCGCGGCTCGAGGGAGAGCTGGTGGCACACGACGCGAAGGCGCTTCGGGTCGAGGTGGTGGACGACACGATGATCCTCGCGTACCTGATCGAGCCCGGCCGCGCCGACTACGAGCTCGACGACCTCGCGGCCGAGTACGGAGTCGAGCTGCTGCCGGTCCCCGAGGCCGAGGAGGAGACCGCGGCGCTCGTCCGCCACGCGGCCGCGTCGCTACGGCTGCGTGAGCCGCTTCTCGCGCGCGTCCGCGAGCGGGGCGCCGAGCGGCTCTACCGCGAGATCGAGCTGCCGCTGACCGAGGTGCTCGCAGCGATGGAGACTGCCGGGGTCAAGGTCGACACCTACCGCATGGGCGAGATCACCGCGCGCCTGGCCGACCGGGTCGAGGAGCTCGAGGCGAAGGCATACGAGCTCGCGGGCGAGGAGTTCATGCTCGGCTCGACACAGCAGGTGGCTCGGATCCTGTTCGAGAAGCTCGGCCTCACGCCGGGTCGCAAGGGCAAGACCGGCTACTCGACAGACACGCGGGTGCTGCGGTCGATCCGCTCCGAGCACGAGATCATCCCGGTGATCGAGGAGTGGCGCGAGTACTCGAAGCTGCTCAACACCTACCTCGGCCCGCTGCCCGAGCTGATCTCGCTCGAGGACGCGCGCCTGCATACGACCTTCAACCAGACCGTCGCCGCGACCGGGCGGCTCTCGACCACGAGCCCGAATCTGCAGGCGATCCCCATCCGTACCGAGCTGGGCCGCGAGATCCGTTCGGCGTTCGTCGCCGAGCCGGGGCACAAGCTGCTCTCCGCGGACTACTCGCAGGTCGAGCTGCGCATCCTCGCCCACGTCTCCGGCGAGCCGAAGCTGCGCGAGGCCTTCGAGCGCGGTGAGGACATCCACACCGCCACCGCGGCCGAGGTGCTCGGCAAGGATCCGGCGACGCTCACCAAGGACGAGCGCAACGTCGCCAAGATGGTCAACTTCGGGATCATTTACGGCATCTCCGCCTTCGGGCTCTCGGAGAACCTGGAGATCCCGCGTGAGGACGCGCAGGCCTACATCGACGCCTACCTCGCCCGCTTCCCGCACGTGCAGGACTTCATCCAGCGAACGATCGAGCAGGCTGCGCGCGACGGCTACGTGACGACCCTCTTCGGGCGGCGCCGCCCGGTGCCCGAGATCCGGGCCTCGAACCGCCAGACACGCTCGCTGGGCGAGCGGCTCGCCGTCAACTCGGTCATGCAGGGCACCGCCGCCGACGTGATCAAGAAGGCCATGGTCGCGATCCACCGGCGCCTGCGCGAGGAGGGCAGAGCGGCGCGCCTGGTGCTGCAGGTGCACGACGAGCTGCTGCTCGAGGTTCCGGACGCGGAGGTCTCCGCGGCGAAGGACCTCGTGCGCGAAGAGATGTGCAACGCGTTCCCGCTCGACCCACCCCTCGGCGTCGACATCGGCACCGGCGACGACTGGAACGACGCCAAGCGCTGAACGTCTACTGAGGTTCCGTGTCTGGGCCGGGCGGACGCAACGCGATCACCGTCGCAGTCGTCTCGCGCCGGTCGAGCGCCCGGAAGAGCGCGGTTACACAGTCGACGTCGAACTGGCTGTTCGCCCCCTCCTCGAGCTCGCGCCGGGCCTCGCCGTCGGGAAGTGCGGCTCGGTAGGGGCGGTCCTCGGTCATCGCTCTGTAGGCGTCGCACACGGAGACGATTCGCGCGCCGAGCGGGATCGCACGTCCAATGAGGCAATCGGGGTAGCCGGTGCCGTCCCAGCGTTCGTGGTGGTGGCGAACGATTGGGAGGATTGCCTGCAGAGATTGAATCGGCTTGAGGATGTGCTCTCCAACCTCGGGATGGGTCTTCATGACCGCCCACTCGTCTGCGCTCAGCGGCCCCGGCTTGTTCAGAATCGACTCCGGTACCCGCACCTTGCCGATGTCGTGGAGGACAGCGCCGAGCTCCACGCTCCACACCGCGTCGAGTTCGAGCTCGAGCTCGACGGCGACGGCGACGGCGAGGCGGACGACCTCCTCCGTGTGCTGGCTCGTGACGGCATCCTTGGCCTCGAGCGCATTGGAGAGCGATGCGAGCGTCTCACGGTAGATGCGTTCCGCACGGTCCTCGTGCTCAAAGCCTGCGATGAAAGCCGCGATCTGCGTCGCCGCGAGCTCGGTCAGCTGCCGTTCCACCCCGGAGAAGGCGCGTGACCTCGTGTCGTAGATCTCGAGCAGGCCCCAGACCTCGCTCTCGACCACGAGGGGAACGAGCAGGACCGCTTGCATCTCCATCTCACGAAGCACGAACAGCTCGGCCGGGTCGGCGCCCGCATCGTCTGCGGAAATCGACGATGGGGTGCGCGATTCGAGCACAGCCGCCGTTGCGGGGTAGTCGGCGAGGTAGTAGCTGAGCCCGCGTGCCACGTGCCGGTCGGAGCGGGCGTAGTCGGCCACCTCGCGGAGGAGCCCGTCCTCGAGCTGGGAGACGAGGCAGGCCTCTGCGTTCAGCATCTGGGTCAGCTCGCGGCTCGCCACCCGCAACATTCGCTGCGAGACCTGCTCGGCTGAGATCGCCCGCGACAGGGCCACCAGCCGCGAGAGCGGCTCCCATGTCGAAGCGACCGCGACAGGTCGACCGAGACCGGCTCCCCTGAGCGGCTCGGCGTTCAAGCCGCGACCTCGATTCGTGTGCCGGATCGTTTTGCCTGGTACATCGCCTCGTCTGCGGTTCGAAGCAGGTCCTCAGGTTCCTTCCGGCCGCTGCTGGTCGCGATTCCGAAGCTGGCGGTCAGCGTCCGCAGCAGCGGGTCGATGTTCGCTTCCATCGCCGCGATGATGCGAGCGACCACTTCACGTGCCTCGTGCTCTCCGGCGGCCCAGAGGAGAAGTGCGAACTCGTCGCCGCCGACGCGGAACGCCCGGTCGCCGCGGCGGACGAGCTCGGCAAGGAGCGCGCCGAAACGTTCCAGGACGCGATCGCCCACAGCGTGGCCGTGGCCGTCGTTGACGTCCTTGAAATTGTCGACGTCGAGGAAGACGAGCGCGAGCGGGCGCGCCACCCCTTCGGGCGCCTCGTTCACCTCAAGCATCAGGGCACGTCGGTTCAACAGGCGGGTCAGGGGATCGTGATTGGCCAGGAAGCGGGTTTCCATGAGCTGCGTGGCGACAGCCAGGGCCTCCATCGCGTGGTTGGCGAAGATCCGCAGCGCCTGGAGGATGTTCTCGGTGGGCAACAGTCGACTGCGCGGCTCGTCGGCCCAGAGGACGCCGCGAACGGCGCCGTCGGTTCCGAAGAGAGGTACCACGAGCCGGTGGTGGTTCCAGGCGAGCGGCCCTCGTCCGTTCAGGACCGAGTCATAGACGATCTGGCTCGGTCCGACACGTCGCTCGGCCTCCTCGCACGGTACGAGATAGCAGCCCGCCATCTCGAAGCTAGGGTCGAACAGGCGCGAGATCAGCGGCAGCTCGAGGGCGGGCGTCGCTGCGGCGTCGTCCTCGGCCCAACCGGCTGCCGCGGCCGCTCGCAGCAGCTCGCCTCCCTCGTCCAGGAGCTGGATGAGCACCTTGTCGAAGCCGAGTGCTTCCCGCACTCCTTCGCAGACCGAGCTGAGCATTGCCTCGGTCGAGATCGTCTGGGGCAGCTGTGAAGAGACCCGCAGGAGCTGTTCGAGCCCGGCCTGGTGTCGCGCGAACCGCTCGTGCTCCTGTGCGGTCTCGAGAGCGAGCGCCGCGTGCGAGGCGAGCGCCACGGCGACGGCGAATTGCTCGTCATTCGGGCGCAGGCCGTTCAGCGGGTCCCCGAAGGACATGATCCCGACAATCTGGCCGTCGGAACGCTCCAGCGGGACGAACAGCTCGTCGTTCGGATGCCATCCGTCGGGTCCCTCGACAAGCGGCTCGCCCGTCGGGACGAACCGAGAGCCGGTGTCCTGCGACCAGTCGAACGCGTCATTCGGGATGAAGTACGCGCCGGCGCGGAGAAAGCTCGGGTGAAGCAAAGGCTTCCAGCTGTCCCAGTCGTAGATCGATCCCAGGAGTGCGCCGCGGACCGCTTCGCTCCCGTGGACGGTGGCGACGTAGAAGTCGTCCCACTCGGGCCGGTAGACATTCAGTACGACCGTCTGGAAGCCGAGCGTCTGCGCAACTCCTTGCGCGATCGTGCTCAGGACGGAGCCGACGTCATCGCCGCTGCGGACCGCGCGTGTGACCTCGAGCAGAGCGTGCAGCGACGACGCGAACTCGGGCGCAGCGACGCCTGCATTGTCCGCCCGCGTGTCTTCCCGATGTGGGTGCGTTTTCGTCATGACCGCAGCTGGCGACGCCGGCAGACAAACCATCGAAAAGACGAAGCGACGGCACATCACCCACTTGGGGGAAGCCGCGCTTCTGTTCGACGCGCGGTCTAGCAGACGGCTGCGCTGCCGCGACGGCGCGCCGTCCCGCGCTGGCAGTCAAAACGAGCATCAGGGCCGCGGAGGCCTGCGGCTATACTGACCGGCTTCTGATGGCGAGCGAAACCGTGGACAGACCTAGCGAACAGCTCGACGAGGCCGGCGTCTGGACGACGACGGAGGACGGCGAGCGCGTTCCGGACTACGACGCGACCTTCCCCACGATCAACGAGGGCGAGGTCGTGCACGGAACCGTCGTGCGTGTGGACAAGGACGAGGTGCTGGTGGACATCGGCTACAAGTCCGAGGGCGTGATCCCCGTCGCGGAGTTGTCCATCCGGCGCTCCGTCAACCCGGCTGACGAGGTCAGTCTCGGGGACGAGGTCGACGCGCTCGTGCTCACCAAGGAGGACGCCGAGGGCCGGTTGATCCTGTCGAAGAAGCGTGCGCGCTTCGAGATGGCCTGGAAGGCGATCGAGCGCGCCGCAGAGTCTGGTGAGCCCGTCGACGGGAAGGTGATCGAGGTCGTCAAGGGCGGCCTCATCCTCGACCTGGGCGTGCGCGGCTTCCTACCGGCCTCGCTGGTGGACATCCGCCGCGTGCAGGACCTGGACGAGTTCCTCGGCCAGGAGCTGCGCTGCAAGGTGATCGAGCTTAATCGCTCGCGCAACAATGTCGTGCTCTCGCGCCGCGCCGTCCTCGAGGACGAACGCAAGGAGATGCGCCAGGCGATCCTCGACCGGCTCAACCCCGGCGATGTCGTCGACGGCCAGATCTCCAACATCGTCGACTTCGGCGCCTTCGTCGACCTGGACGGGATGGACGGCCTGATTCACATCTCCGAGCTTTCCTGGAGTCACGTCAACCATCCGTCCGAGGTACTCGAGATCGGCCAGGACGTGAAGGTCAAGGTGCTCGACATCGACCGCGAGCGCCAGCGCATCTCGCTCGGGCTCAAGCAGACCCAGTCCGACCCGTGGCAGCAGGTGCTCGAGACCTACCACGAGGGCGACGAGGTCGAGGGCAAGGTGACGAAGGTCGTCACGTTCGGCGCGTTCATCGAGATCATGCCCGGGGTCGAGGGGCTCGTTCACATCTCCGAGCTCGCACAGCACCACGTCGAGAACCCGCGCGAGGTCGTCTCGCAGGGCGATCTCGTCAAGGCGAGGATCATCGAGGTGGACGCGGAGCGACGCCGCCTCTCGCTCTCGCTGAAGCGGGTCGAGGGCGGAGGCGTGCAGGAGCGCGCCGACGATTCCGAAGCCGTCGAGGGCACACCGAACATCGGCCTCTCGGAGGAGGTCTTCCCGGAGGACGGAGGGCCGCAGGCCGAGGTCACAGGGGCCACCGAGGCGTCGACGCCCGAGGCGCCCGCGGTCGAGCTGCCGGCTGAGGAGGCCCCAGCCGCCGAAGAGCCTGCCGCTGAAGAGGAGCCCGCGGCGGAGCTGGTGGACGCGAGCATCGAGGCCGACCGGGTCGCGCCGGAGGAGCAGGGCCCCGGCGACTCCGAGGGCGAGCCTCCCGCGCCTCCCGACTAGTTTTGGCACGACCGATCGCCGTCGCCATCACGGGCGGCATCGGAGCCGGCAAGAGCGAGGCGCTCGCCTCGTTCGCACGCCACGGCGCGGCCACCGTCTCCAGCGACGAGATCGTCCATCACCTCATCCGTGAAGAGCCTTCCGTCGGGAAGGCGCTGGTCGAGCGCTTCGGCGACCGGATTCTCGACGAGGCGGGCCAGATCGACCGTTCGGCGATCGCGGAGATCGTCTTCGCCGACAACGAGGCGCTCGAGTGGCTCGAGTCGCTGCTCCATCCGCTGGTCGTGCAGGAGTACCTGGACTGGCGCGAGCAACTGGCAGAGCTGCCGAGCCCGCCGCCGGTGACGGCCACCGAGGTGCCGCTGCTCTACGAGGTCGGCGGCCAGGACCGCTTCGACGTGGTCGTGGTCGTGACGGCCCCGCCGAAGGTCCGAGCCGGCCGCTCCGACGTGTCGACCGAGGAACGCGAGCCCCGCCTGCTGCCTGACTCGATCAAGGTCGCGCAGGCGGACTTCGCGTACGTGAACGACGGCTCGCTCGAGGAGCTCGACGCCTTCGTCGGCGAGGTGATGGGGGAGCTGACGGTGGGAGCCGCTTGAAGAAGCTCCTCCTCGTCCTCCTGCTCGGAGCCGCGCTCGGCGGCGGGTTCGCGTACGTCAACTCGGCCGAGCCCGCCTGGTACGTCAGGATCCGCTACCCGCTCCACTACGACGCGATCGTGCGCGGCCACGCGCGCAACTACCGGCTCGACCCGGCGCTGCTCGCGGGCGTGATCTACCAGGAGAGCAAGTTCCGGGCGAACGCGCGCTCGAGCTCCGGTGCGATCGGCCTGATGCAGCTGCTCCCGGACACCGCCAAGGGCATCGCCGTCCACACCGGCGGCTCGCGCTTCCGCGTCTCCGATCTGGACGATCCCGAGATCAACGTCCGCTACGGCTCCTGGTACCTGCGGCACCTGCTGGACAAATACGGCGACGAGCGTACCGCCCTGGCCGCGTACAACGCGGGCCAGGACAACGTCGACCACTGGCGCGCGGCCGGCCGCGGGATCGCGTTCGCGGAGACGCGGCACTACGTGAAGCGGGTCGAGCACCTGAAGACGCTGTACCGGCGCGGCTACCGCTCTCAGCTCTATGCAGCACACTGACACTTGACAAGCATCTAAGTGATGTCATAATGATGTCATCGTGCAGTTGGAACGCTTCGTCGATGCGCTGGAAGCCGAGCTCGCCTCGCTGGCGGCGCTCGGCGACGAGGAGTCGCAGGCTGCAGCCGCGCGCCTGAGCGGGGCGCTTCGCTCCGCCGCGGGGTTGCGGTTTCTCGACGTTCTCTCGGAGGCCGCGCTCGAGCTCTCCGCCCAGCTTCCGTCGGGCCACGTTGAAGTGCGCCTGGCCGGGCAGGAGCCGAGCCTCGTCTACATCGAGTCGGCCGAGGCCGCCGCGGCGCCCGCGGGGGAGGAGGGGCTCACCGCCCGCATCTCCCTGCGCCTGCCCGAGCTGCTGAAGGCGAGCATCGAGGCCGCGGCCGCCCGCGAAGGCGTCTCGGTCAACGCGTGGCTCGTGAGAGCGCTCGCACGGAGCGTGTCCAGCCCGCCACGGCGCCGGTCGGGCAGCCGCCTGACCGGCTTCGGCAAGAGCTAGAGAGAGGAGCTTGTGATGACGTTCTTTACCGGCCCGTTCGGGCACCTCGAGGTCAAGGTCGACCAGCGGCCGCCACGCCGCCGGCCGAGGCCGAAGCGATGAGGCGCGAGACGTTCGCCGCGCCGGGGCCGCTGCGCCTCGACCTGAGCGTCCCCGCCGGGCAGATCGAGATCGAGGCGCAGGAGACGACGGAGGTGGTCGTCGAGCTGGAGCCATTACGAAACGGCGAGCGCGCCGTCGAGGAAGCGCGTGTCGACTTGCGCGGCGACGAGCTGCGGGTCGACGTGAAGGATCGACGCGGCTCGTCGGCCGAGGTACGCGTGCTCGTGCGGGCGCCGGAGGGCTCGACGCTGCTGGCGCGGGCCGGCTCCGCCGACGTTCGCACCCGCGGGCGGCTCGGCGACACCGAGCTGAAGCTCGCTTCGGGCGATGCCGCGCTCGACTGGGTCGCCGTGCTGAGGGCGAAGCTGGCGAGCGGCGACCTCGAGGCGCGCCAGGTCGACGGCGAGGCCAGGATCCAGAGCGCCTCGGGAGACGTCGAGCTCGAGCAGCTCGCGGGAGAGGGTGAGATCACGAGCGCCTCGGGCGACGTGCATGTCGTGGAGGCCGCTTCGGGGCTGAAGGTGCGGACGGCCTCCGGCGACCTGAACCTCGACAGCGTCCGCGAAGGGCGGATCGACCTGACGTCCGCCTCGGGCGACATCCGGGTCGGCATCCGCAAGGGCTCGCGCCTGTGGGTCGACGCCCGCTCCTCGAGCGGCGACGTCGGCTCCGAGCTCGAGGTGGGCGACGCCCCGCCGGACGACGAGGGCCCGCTGGTCGAGCTGCAGGCGACCGCCATGAGCGGCGACGTCCAGGTCGTGCGCGCCAAGTGACGAAGCTCGGCCTGCTCGCCGACCGCCGCGTCGCCGGCTTGCTCGTCGCCGAAGTCGTCTCGACCACCGGCGCCCAGATGACGTGGCTTGCCCTGCCTTGGTTCGTGCTCGTCACGACGGGCTCTGCGGCGCGCATGGGCTTCGTCGTCGCGGCCGAGGTGGCGGGCGCCGCAGTGTTCGGCCTTCCGGGTGGCAGCATGCTCGGCCGCCTCGGCTCTCGCCGCTCGATGCTGCTGGCCGACGCCTGCCGCGCGCCGCTCGTTCTGCTCGTCCCGATCCTGTTCTGGGTGGGCGCCCTCTCGTACCCGCTCCTGCTCGTGCTCGTGTTCGCGATCGGCGCGTTCTTTGCCCCGTACTTTGCCGCGCAGCGCGTGATTCTCCCGGAACTCCTCGGCGAAGAGGAGCAGGTCGTCGCCAGGGCGAACGCGCTGCTTCAGGCTGCTACGCGAGTGACGATGCTGCTGGGCCCAGCGCTCGCAGGCCTGCTGATCGCGTGGATCGGCGCCACCAGCGTGCTGGTGATCGACGCGGCGACCTACGCCGTTTCATTTCTCCTGGTCGGCCTGTTCCTTCCGCCGGGTCGGGCCGTCCAGCCCGACGAGTCTTCGCGGGGTCTGCTCGCGGGGCTGCGAGTCTTCGCCCGCGACCCCCTGTTGCGCGCCTGGGGCATGGCGATCGTGGTGGTCGATGCCTCCTGGATCGTGCTCTTCGTCGGGATTCCAGTGCTCGTCTTCGAGGAGTACGGAGGTCACGCGGCCACTGCCGGATGGCTCCTTGCGGCCTTCGGAGCCGGCTCGGTCGTCGGCAACGCCGTCGCCTACCGAAGCCTGCAGCGCTTCGACTCGCTCACCTGGGCCAGCAGCGGGCTGATGTTCGAGTCGGTGCCGCTATGGGTGCTCGCGTTCCCCGTTCCGCCACTCGCAATCGGCTGCGCGCTTGGAGCGTCGGGTCTCGTAAACGGCCTCGTCAACCCGGCCTTGCACTCGATTCTCACGCTGCGCGCGCCTGCCGCCGTGAGGGCGAAGATGATGACCGCCCTGCTGACGCTGTCGCAAGTCGGCGGACCGCTGGCGCTGCTGGTCGCCGGCCCGGCGCTCGGCGCCTGGGGTGCCCGGCCGGTGTTCGCCGTCGTCGCCGCCGTCCAGACCCTGGCTCGCACGGTCGCCGGAACCGTCGGCCTGCGGCTCCGCGTGGGCGCCGCCGAGCCCGCACCCACCTAGAGCGTCCGTTCTTCGACCTCGTTGCCTTCGAGGTGAGCGCGGCGAAGCCGCCCTGCACGTAGACGAACGGCCGCCGGATGAAGCTCGTCACGTCGTCGCGCGCGAGCGTTCGGGCGGCCTTGAACGTCGCCGCCGAGAGCACCGCGAAGTCCAGAAGCCATGGGCGCTAGCCTTAGCTCGATGGTGGAGTTCAAAACCTCTGATGCCTACTCGCCCATGGCCGACCAGCCAACGGCCATCGCCGGGCTCTCCCAGGGAATCGAGGCCGGCGAGCGCTACCAAACCCTGCTCGGGGCCACCGGCACGGGCAAGACGGCGACGATGGCCTGGATCATCGAGGAGGTCCAGCGGCCGACGTTGCTGATCGCCCACAACAAGACGCTGGCGGCCCAGCTCTGCAACGAGCTGCGGGAGTTCTTCCCCGACAACGCGGTCGAGTACTTCGTCTCCTACTACGACTACTACCAGCCCGAGGCCTACGTCCCACAGGCCGACCTCTACATCGAAAAGGACTCCTCGCGGAACGACGACATCGACCGGCTTCGCCACGCCGCCACCGCCGCGCTGCTCTCGCGCCGCGACGTGATCATCGTCGCCTCGGTCTCGGCGATCTACGGCCTGGGCTCGCCCGAGGAGTACGAGAAGCGCGTGGTGCTGCTGAACCAGGGCGAGGAACACGACCGCGACCTCGTTCTGCGCAAGCTGATCGACATCCAGTACGTCCGCAACGACATGCTGCTCGGCCGCGGGCGCTTCCGGGTGAAGGGCGACGTGGTCGAGGTCCAGCCGGCGCACCTCGAGTCCGCCTACCGGATCTCGTTCTTCGGCGACGAGGTCGAACAGATCACCCATTTCGACCCGCTGACCGGCGAGGTCTACGGCAAGCTCGACCACCTCGCGCTCTTCCCGGCGACGCAGTACGTCACCTCGAAGCCGACGGTGGAGCGCGCCTCGGAGCAGATCCGGCACGAGCTCGAGGAGCAGGTCAAGCTCTTCGAGTCGCAGGGGAAGATGCTGGAGGCGCACCGCCTGCGGCAGCGCACCGAGTACGACCTCGAGATGATGCAGGAGCTCGGCTTCTGCTCCGGGATCGAGAACTACTCGCGGCACCTCGACGGCCGCCCGCCGGGCTCGGCGCCGCACACGCTGCTCGACTTCTTTCCGTCGGATTTCGTCGTCATGGTCGACGAGTCGCACCAGACGGTGCCGCAGCTGGGCGGCATGTACGAAGGCGACCGCTCGCGCAAGGAGACGCTCGTCGATCACGGCTTCCGGCTGCCCTCGGCACTGGACAACCGGCCGCTCCGCTTCGACGAGTTCCTCGAGAAGGTGTCGCAGTTCGTGTTCGTCTCCGCGACGCCGGGCCCGTTCGAGCTCCGCCACTCGACCCGCATCGCCGAGCAGCTCGTCCGACCCACCGGGATCGTCGACCCGGAGGTCGAGCTGCGGGCGACGAAGAACCAGATCGACGACCTCCTGAACGAGATCCGCAAGCGCGAGCAGGCAGGAGAGCGGACGCTCGTGACGACCCTGACGAAGAAGATGGCCGAGGATCTGACCGACTACCTGCTCGAGTCGGGCGTGAAGACGCGCTACCTCCACTCGGAAGTGGACACGCTCGAGCGGATCCAGATCATCCGCGAGCTGCGGCTCGGCGAGTACGACGTGCTCGTCGGCGTCAACCTCCTGCGCGAAGGGCTCGACCTGCCCGAGGTCTCGCTCGTGGCGGTGCTCGACGCCGACAAGGAGGGCTTCCTGCGCGGGAAGACGGCGCTGATCCAGACGATCGGCCGTGCGGCGCGGAACGTCAACGGCAAGGTGCTGCTCTACGCGGACAAGCTGACCGAGGCGATCCAGGGCGCGCTCGGGGAGACGGACCGCCGCCGCGCGAAGCAGCTCGCGTACAACGAGGAGCACGGGATCACGCCCGAGTCGATCGTCAAGGGCGTTTCCGACATCGCCGAGTTCCTGGCGCTCGAGTCACCGACGGTGCCGGGGCGACGGCGCAAGGGCCGCACCGAGGTGGAGGGGATGGCACCGGCGGAGCTCGAGAAGCTCGTGATCACCCTCGAGGAGGAGATGTTCGCCGCAGCCGAGGAGCTTCGGTTCGAGTATGCGGCGAAGCTGCGGGACGAGATCAAGGACCTGCGGCGGGAGCTGCAGGCCGCTGCCCAAGCGCCCGCGTAGGATCAGGCCGTGCTCGGCGCGATCATCCAGATCCTGATCTCCGGTTTCATCATCGGTGCGCTAGCCCGCTGGGCGGTTCCGGGCCCCGACCCGATGCCCGTCTGGATGACGATCCTCTTCGGGATCCTCGGCTCGTTCCTCGGCGGTGGGGTGGCCGGCGCGCTCTTCGGCGTCCAGCAGGACTCCGGCAGCGTCTTCGCAATCTTGATCGGCTCGATCCTCGCCTCGACGCTGCTCGTGATCGCCTACCGGCGCTTCGTCCAGCACCGACCAATCACCGGGCCTGACGCCCACCTGCCCCCTCCCAGGTAGCCGAGGTTTGCCCGAGCGGTGCTGATGGAATCGCCCTCGTCGCGAGCTCCGTCTAGGCGGGCGTCGCCGCCAGAGGCCTGCGTCCCCTGGGAAACCGGCGGAGCCCTGTGAGCGCCCAGTCCTCCTCGCGCCAGACGTAGGTCTGGACGAGGAGCGAGTCGGCGCCCACCTCGTAGACATGGAGCCCGCGCGCCTCGCCGCGGCGACTCGGCCGCGGCTGTCCAAGGCCCGGCGCGACCGAGACCGTCACGCCGCGCAGGCCGTTGCGGTCGACCTCGAACTCGTGCCGTGCGCTGACGGCGGCCTGATGGATGTGGCCGGCGAGAATCAGCTCGGCGCCCGCGTCGACGAGGCCCGCGAGCACCTCCGAGCGGCGTGCGACGGGTCTCTTCCGCGAGCGCCACGGCGCCCCGATCAGGTGGTGGTGGAGCGCGACGACCTTCAGCGAGCTCTCCGGTGCCCGAGCGAGCAGCTCCGAGGCACGGGCGATCTGGCTGCTGCGAATGCCGCCCGACTGGTGGCGCCACGGCCGCACCGAATTGAGGCCGACGACGTACAGCCCCTCCGAGCTGTGCACCGGCTCGGCGGTCTCCCATTGGCGCTCGAACTCGGCGAACGGGCGCGTGAACCGGGCGGGGAACGTGTACGGAATGTCGTGGTTGCCGGGGACCACGAGCAGAGGCGGCCCGAGCCCGCGCAGGAAGGCCGCCGCTCGCTCATGCTGGCCGCGGCGGCCTCGGTGCGTGAGGTCGCCGCTGGCCACGATCAGCTGCGGCTCGACGCGCTCGATCAGGGGCTCGAGACTGCGCTCAACCCCAGGTTCCTCCACGCTGCCCACGTGCAGGTCGGAGATGTGGAGGAGGCGTGTTAACAACGCCGAAGCAGGCTATACACTGAAATCATGGCGGACGAATCCACCGAGATATTCGACGACCTCTACCTCGGCCTGCGGGCCGGCGGCGCGATGCGCAAGCAGCGTCGCGGTGAGCCGCTGACGACCGAGGAGCAGGAGGCGATCGGCCGTTGGGAGCGGCTCTCCCCCTGGCGCAAGGCGCTCGCCGTCGGGGCGTTCTCGGTTGGCACGTTCGGCCTCGGCTTCACCTTGGGTGGACTGATCTTCGGACGCTGGCGCAAGGCGTGAAGCCGAGACCGAACGTGAACGGTCGCGCCGGCTAAGGCACAGCCTGCTAGGCGGCATCTCAAGCGACGCCGGCAAACACGGCAGGAGCGGCGGTCGTCCCGCCGAAGCGATCGGGTTGATGCTTGCCGATGCCAATGAGGAGGTCTGCTACGACGCCCGGCGCCACGGGGTCGTGCTCGCGCGGCCGCTCGCGCAGGCCGTCGTGCTGGCCGCCGCCGGCGGGATCCTGCTGACGCAGCCGTGGCCGCTGCCCGTCCCCGGTGCGGCGCTCGTGTCGCTCGCGGCGCTCGTGTGCCTGCGGGCCGTCTGGTGCTGGGAGCGCGCGCACCTGGTCGTGACGACCGAGAAGCTCTTCGTCGTGGACGGCACGCTGCGGCGACGGGCCTCGGCGGTTCGGCTGCGCTCGGTCGAGAACCTCGAGCTCGAGCAGACCTTGGTGGGACGGCTCCTGGGCTACGGGACACTCGTGGCGGGGCCCCTCGAGATCGACCACGTGCCCCAGCCGCGAAGCCTGTACCGGCTGGTCGAGAGCCTCGCCGGCTGATGGCCGAGGCGCCTCCGATCGAGGTGCGGGGGCTGACGAAGCGCTACGGCTCGACGGTAGCGGTCGACAACCTGAGCTTCACGATCCCGGCCGGCCGGATCACCGGGTTTCTAGGGCCGAACGGCGCCGGCAAGACGACCACGCTGCGCGCGGTGCTCGGGCTCGTCCGGCCGACTGCAGGCGAGGCGAGGGTCGTCGGTGAGCCCTACCGGCGCCTGCCGGACCCGCTCCGCACGGTCGGCGCCGTGCTCGAGGCCGACAGCTTCCATCCGACCCGATCCGGGCGGAACCACCTTCGTGTCCTCGTAACCGCGGCCGGGATCCCGCAGAGCCGGGTGGACGAGGTGCTGGCGCAGGTCGAGCTGAGCGGTGCCGCACGGCGGCGGGTCGGGGGCTACTCGCTCGGGATGCGCCAGCGGTTGAGCGTCGCCGGCGCGCTGCTCGGCGAGCCCGGCCTGCTCGTCCTCGACGAGCCGGCGAACGGCCTCGACCCGGAGGGCATCCGGTGGCTGCGGAACTTCCTCCGCTCGTTCGCGGAGGAGGGCGGAACGGTCTTCATCTCGAGTCACGTGCTCGCCGAGGTGTCGCAGCTCGCGGACGAGGTCGTGATCATCCACCGGGGCAGGCTGGTCGCGCACGAGCCGCTCGCCGCGTTGACCGCGCGCGCCGCGGGAGGAACGATCGTGAAGTCGCCGGACGCAGACCGTCTCCGCGAGCAGCTGGCGCAGGCGGGGCTCGACGGGACGGCGGTCGGGCCGGGCGAGCTCCGCGTAGCCGCGCCGCCCGCGCGGGTCGGAGAGATCGCCGCCGAAGCCGGGGCCGTCCTGCACGAGCTTCGCGGCGAGGGGGCGACGCTCGAGGAGGTCTTCCTCGCGCTGACCTCCGAGGAGTCGGCGTGATCCGGGCCGTCCGGGCGGAGCTGCTCAAGCTGCGAACCACCCGGATGGTGCTCTGGCTGGCGCTGTTGATCCTCGGGCTGGCCGGATTCGTCGTCTCGATCAGCGCCGGCTCGACCGCGAGCGGCGATCTCACGAGCGTCGGCGATCAGCGCGCGCTCGTCGAGTTCGCCGGGAGCGCCGCCCTCATCGCGCTGATCGTGGGCATCAGCGCCATGGCCGGCGAGTTCGCGCACGGAACTATCGCCCACACCTTCCTCGTCGTTCCCGTGCGGGAGCGGGTCGTCGCCGCCAAGCTCGTCGCGGGCGCCATCGCCGGCGTCACCCTCGCGGTCTTCATGGAGGCCGTGACGCTTGCGCTCGTCGCCGTCTGGCTCTCGGCCAAGTCGGTTCCCTCTCATCTGGCCTCGCACGAGGTGGTGCTGACGCTTGGGGGGATCCTCGCCGCCGCAGCGCTGAGCGGCGCGATCGGCATCGGGTACGGCGCAGTGCTGCGCAGGCAGACGCCTGCGATCGTGATCGCATTGATCTGGCTGCTCGTCGGCGAGCCGGTACTGGGCTTCGCGGCCGGCGCCCAGAAGTACGCGCCGGGTCACGTGCTCGCCTCGGTCGTGGAGTCCGGGCACCAGGGCTCGATCCTGCTCGACTTCTGGCCGGGGGTTGCCCTGGCGCTCGGCTACACGGTCGTCCTGGCGCTCGCCGGCGCGCTCGTCGTATCACGCACCGACGTCGCCTAAAAGCGAACACTTGTTCGCGTCCTCCTCGGGCGCTAGACTGGCTTGGTTATGGGCCAGGAAGAGCTCGTCGTTCACGGCGCCCGGGAGCACAACCTCAAGGACGTCACGGTGCGCCTCCCGCGCCAGAGGCTGATCTGCGTCACTGGGCTCTCCGGCTCCGGCAAGTCGAGCCTGGCCTTCGACACGATCTATGCCGAGGGTCAGCGGCGCTACGTCGAGAGCCTGTCCGCCTACGCGCGCCAGTTCCTCCAGATGATGGAGAAGCCGGACGTGGACTCGATCGACGGCCTCAGCCCGGCGATCTCGATCGACCAGAAGACGACGAGCCGCAACCCGCGCTCCACCGTCGGCACCGTCACCGAGATCTACGACTACCTGCGCCTGCTGTATGCGCGCATCGGCAAGCCGCACTGCCCCGTCTGCGGCCGTCCAATCGCCGGCCAGAGTCAGGAGGCGATCGTCGACCAGATCCTTCAGCTTCCGAAGGGCGCGAGGTTCACCGTCAACGCCCCCGTCGTGCGCGACCGCAAGGGCGAGTTCAAGGACCTCCTCGAGGAGCTCCGCGCCGAGGGGTTTACGCGCGTGAAGGTCGACGGTGAGGTGAAGCTGCTCGAGGAGCCGATCGAGCTCGACAAGAAGTTCAAGCACACGATCGAGGTCGTGGTCGACCGGCTTGTGCTCAAGCCCGACCTGCGCACGCGGCTCGCGCAGTCGGTCGAGACCGCGGCCCAGCTCGCCGACGGCCTCGTCACGATCGACGTGCTCGACGGCGAGTCGACGACCTTCTCCGAGAACTTCGCCTGCCCCGAGCACGGAGTCGGCCTGCCGGAGCTCGAGCCGCGGATCTTCTCGTTCAACTCGCCGCACGGCGCCTGCCCCCGCTGTACCGGGCTCGGCTCGCAGCAGGAGATCGATCCCGACCTGCTCGTCCCCGACCCGACCCTGTCGATCAGCGAGGGGGCGCTCGTTCCCTGGTCGCTAGGCAACTCGAGCTTCTATGAGTCCGTCATCCAGGCGATCGCCGACCGCTACGAGATCGACCTCGAGACGCCCTGGCAGGACCTGGCCGAGGAGCACCAGAACCACTTCCTCTTCGGCACCGACGGAGACAAGGTCTACATCCAGTACCGCAACCGGATGGGTCGCCGCCGCTCTTACATGCTCGCCTTCGAGGGGATCGTTGCGAGCCTCGAGCGCCGCTACCGCGAGACCGACTCGAGCCAGCAGCGCGAGCGGATCGAGGAGTACATGAGCTTCCGCCCCTGCCCGGTCTGTAACGGCGCGCGCCTGAAGCCGGAGGTGCTCGCGGTCACCGTCGGCGGCAAGAACATCCACGAGTTCACGCGTATGTCGGTGCAGCGCGCGATCGAATTCGTGGACGGGCTCGACCTGAGCGAGACCGAGCAGCTGATCGGCGCCCGGATCCTGAAGGAGATCCGCGAGCGGCTGACCTTTCTCGAGAACGTCGGCGTCGGCTACCTCCAGCTCGACCGAGCCGCCTCCACGCTCTCGGGGGGAGAGGCGCAGCGGCTCCGGCTTGCGACGCAGATCGGGAGCCAGCTCGTCGGCGTGCTCTACATCCTCGACGAGCCCTCGATCGGCCTCCACCAGCGTGACAACAGCAAGCTGATCGGCACACTCGAGCGACTGCGCGACCTCGGCAACACCGTGCTCGTGGTCGAGCACGACGAGCAGATGATGCGCGCAGCCGACCACCTCGTGGACATGGGCCCCGGCGCCGGCCTACACGGCGGCCATGTGGTCGCGGAGGGCACGGCCAAGGCGGTCGAGCGCAACGCGAAGTCGATCACGGGCCAGTTCCTTTCGGGCAAGCGCGAGATCGCGGTCCCCGAGCGCCGCAGCGAGGACCTCGGCACGTTCGCCGTACGCGGCGCGCGGATGCACAACCTCAAGGACGTCGATGTCGAGTTCCCGGTCGGCAAGTTCATCTGCGTCACCGGCGTTTCCGGCTCCGGCAAGTCGACGTTGGTGAATGAGATCGTCTACAAGGCGCTCGCCAACCGGCTCCACCGGATGCGGGTCAAGCCGGGCGACCACGACGCCGTCGAGGGGATCGAGTGCTTCGACAAGGTGATCGACATCGACCAGTCGCCGATCGGCCGCACACCACGCTCGAACCCGGCCACTTACACCGACATCTTCACGCCGGTCCGTGAGCTCTACTCGCTCACGCCCGAGGCGAAAGTGCGCGGCTACAAGCCGGGCCGCTTCTCGTTCAACGTGCGCGGCGGCCGCTGCGAGACCTGCAAGGGCGACGGAACGATCAAGATCGAGATGCACTTCCTGCCCGACGTCTACGTGCCCTGCGAGACCTGCGGCGGCAAGCGCTACAACCGCGAGACGCTCGAGGTGCGCTTCAAGGGCAAGTCGATCGCCGACGTGCTCGACATGTCGGTCGAGGAGGCCTTGCACTTCTTCGCCAAGATCCCGAAGCTGCGCCGGCGGCTCCAGACCCTGCACGACGTCGGGCTCGACTACGTCAAGCTGGGTCAGCCGGCGACGACGCTCTCCGGCGGCGAGGCCCAGCGCATCAAGCTGGCGAAGGAGCTCGGCAAGATCGCGACCGGGCGGACGCTCTACATCCTCGACGAGCCCACCACCGGCCTCCATTTCGCAGACATCGAGAAGCTGCTCGAGGTGCTGCAGCGACTCGTGGACGCGGGCAACACCGTGCTCGTGATCGAGCACAACCTCGACGTGATCAAGCAGGCCGACTGGATCGTCGATCTCGGCCCCGAGGGCGGCGAGGGCGGCGGCGAGCTGATCGCGACCGGCACCCCCGAGCAGGTGGCGGAAGTCGAGGATTCGGCCACGGGCCGCTACCTGCGCGAGATCCTGGACCGCGTCGCGGCGGCGGCTTGAGCGCCCGCGCCGGGGCGGCGGCCGCCGCAGACGAGCGGCTCTGGCTCCAGCGCGCCGTGCTCGTGCTCGTCAACCCGGGCGAGGTTTTCGCCTCTCTAAGGGACGACTCGGATGCCGTTGCCCGCGCCCGCGAAGAGGCGGTGCTCGCCTTGGTCTTCCTGGCCGGGATCGGCACCGTGCTGTGGACGCCGGTCGCCGGGCGCCTGCTCAAGGACGTCACGCTCGATTGGCTCGACGTCGCGGTCTGGGCCTTCCTCGGCGGCGGGCTCTACGGCTTCGCGGTCTACTGGCTCTCCGGTGGGATCGTCCACTGGGTCGCCCGCCTCGCCGGCGGGAGCGGCACCTACAGGCGGGCCCGCCATCTCGTTGCTTTCGCGGCCGCGCCGCTCGCCCTCTCGCTCTTCCTCGTCTGGCCGCTGCGGCTCGCCGTCTACGGCGAGGACGTCTTCCGCGAGGGCGGCGCCGACCACGGCGCCGGGAACTGGGTCTTCGTCGCGCTCGAGCTGGCGCTGGCCGCCTGGTCGCTCGGGCTGCTCGCGCTCGGCCTGCGGATCGTGCAGGGATGGAGCGGGTCGCGCGCGCTCGGCGTGACGGCTCTCTGCGCGGCGCTGCCCGTGTTAGTGGTGCTCGTGGGCTCGCTCGCCTAGCCAGGCCTCGAAGCCCTCGAGCTCCTCGTCGGCGATCGCATAGGTGTGCTGCTCCTCCGGGAAGCGGCCCTCGCGCACGTCGGCGACGTAGGCCTCCAGCGCGCGGCGAGCCTCTCCGGCCAGGTCGGCGTAGCGCTTGACGAAGCGCGGCGACTTGCCCTCGTAGAGGCCGAGCAGGTCGTGCCAGACGAGCACCTGGCCGTCACAGCCCGCGCCCGCGCCGATCCCGATCGTCGGCACGTTCAGCGCTTCGGTCACCCGCGCCGCGATCGCGGCCGGCACCGCCTCGAGGACGATCGCGAAACACCCCGCAGCCTCGAGCGCGAGGGCGTCTTCGTAGAGCCGTTCGGCCTTCGCGGCGGTGCGTCCCTGCGCCTTGAAGCCGCCCAGCATCGTCGCCGACTGGGGCGTCAGGCCGACGTGGCCCATCACCGGGATCCCTGCGCCGACGATCGCCTGCACCCGCGAGAGCGTCGGCCCCGCACCTTCTACCTTGACCGCGTCGGCGCCGGCTTCCTTGACGAAGCGAACGGCGTTCTCGACCGCAGCGGCGTCGGAGACCTGGAACGAGCCGAATGGCATGTCGGCGACGACGAGCGGCCGTTTGGCGCCCCGCGTGACCGCCCGGGTCAGCAGCAAGAGCTCCTCCATCGTCGCGGGCACCGTTGAGTCGTGACCGAGAACGACCATCGCGGCCGAGTCGCCGACGAGCACGAGCTCGACGCCCGCGTCGTCCGCGATCCGCCCGCTCGGGAAGTCATAGGCGGTCACCATCGCGAGCTTCTGGCCGCGGCGCTTCAGCTCGAGCAGCTCGGGCAGCGGCAGCTTTCCGTGAGTCCAGGATGCGTACTTGCTCACCGTGTCTCTCCTTCCAGGACGACGTTGTCTATCAGGCGAGTCGTGCCGACGCGGACGGCGGCGGCGAGGACGCGCGGCTCGAAGTCGGCTTCCTCGAAGTAGTCGACCTCGAGCCCGTCGAGCAGGGTTGGGTCTCGCGCCGCGAGCGCGCGCGGCAGCGTGAGCGCGGCCTGGCGCTCCTCCGCCGAGAGGTAGGTGTTGCGCGACGAGAGCGCGAGCCCGTCGGCGTCGCGCACGGTCGGGAGGACGCGGATCTCGACCGGGACCGCGAGGTCGAGCACCATCCGTTTCAGCACCGCCGCCTGCTGGGCATCCTTCTGGCCGAAGTACGCGCGCTGCGGACGGACGAGGTTGAAGAGCTTGAGGCACACGGTTGCGACGCCGCGAAAGTGCCCGGGCCGGTGCTCGCCTTCGAGGATCGAGCCGAGCCGCTCGACCTCGACCCAGGTCTGGAAGCCGGGCGGGTAGACCTCCTCGGCACCGGGGACGAAGAGCAGGTCGACGCCGGCCTCCTCGGCGAGCTGCGCGTCGCGCTCCACGTCGCGCGGGTAGCTCGCGAGATCCTCGCCGGCCGCGAATTGCGCCGGGTTGACGAAGAGGCTCGCGACGACGATGTCGTTCTCGGCACGAGCGGCCCGGAAGAGGGAGAGGTGGCCTTCGTGAAACGCGCCCATTGTCGGCACGAGCCCGACGGAGCCGGCGTGGGGCTTCAGCTCGGCTGCGGTGCGCACGATCCTCATCGGGCCGTCGCCTCCGCGAGCACGTCGTAGAGCGGCTCGAGCTCGGGCCGAGCGCGGCGGATCGCCTCGCGGTGCGCCTCGACGGTCGCCCAGTCTCCGCGCTCGATCGGGCCGGTCAGCTCGAAGCCGTTCTCGATCGTGCGCCGCATCAGCGGCTCGAGCGCCTCCGGCGGTGCGCCCGCAGCAGCGAGGAGGGCGGCGGCCGCCTTGTGCAGCGTGACCAGGTAGTTCGATGCGACCGCTGCGCCCGCGTGGTACAGCGGCCGCTCCGCGTCGGCGAGCCCGAACGGCTCCAGGCCGAGCACCCGCGCCAGCTCGAAGCCGAGCTCGAGGGCGTCGTCCGTCTCGGCCGTGACCGCGGCCCAGGCGCCGTCGAGCTGCTCGGCCCCGCGCGCGCGCGTGAAGGTCTGCAAGGGGTGCAGCGAGAAGCGCTGCTCGTGCGGGTCGAGCGCGGATAGTGACGTGGCGCCGCTGACGTGGGCGACCCAACGGCCAGGTCCCGGGGTCAGACCCCGAGCCGTGTCCGAGATGGCCGTGTCCGGCACGCAGAGCAGCGCGAGCTCCGCTCCGTCTTCGCGCAGCTCAACGCCGCGCTCCTCGAGCCGGGCGGCGAGCGCCGAGCCGACGCGGCCGCGACCGATGACGTTCACGCTTTCGACCATCGAAGCTCCAGTTCCGTAGCGGATACCGGGCGGACAACAGCTTACCCGTGCGGCCTCGTCACGAAGCTGGCGGGGTCTCAGCGCTGCCCGAAGATGTCGTCGGGCAGGAAGGCGCCGACGACCCAGTTGGGGGCGTCGACAACCTCGTGGATGCGCAGGTCGACGGCCACGCTGCAAAGCGCGTACGCCTCCTCGCGAGCGAGGCCGTGTTGCTCCCCCAAGCGCCGCACGGTGGCCCGCACGGCGTCCTTCGCCGCGCCGATCAGATCAGGACCGACGCCGGTGCAGATGTGGTAGGCGGACTGCTCCGTCTCGGCGAGCAGGCCTTTCGGGAGCCGGTAATGCGGCGCCTCGATCGCGAAGTCGCGCCGGACCGAAAGGCTCACCGACACGTCCATTGCCGTCTCGATCGCGGTCCCACATACCTCGCCGTCGCCCTGCGCCGCGTGCGTGTCGCCGAGCGAGAAGAGCGCCCCCTCTACCCCGATCGGCAGGTAGAGCGTGGAGCCCACCCGGAGGTGCTTCGTGTCGAGGTTCCCGCCCCAGCGCGAAGGCGGCAGGATCGGGTGCGCCCCGGGCTCGGCGGGGGCGACGCCGATCGTGCCCGGGAACGGTAGGTAGGGAAGCGAGATCCCGTCGCTCCAGAGGACGCGGCCCCCCTCGGCGTCCACCCGCGAGATCCGCAGCCACGGCTCGGGGAACTCGTCTGCGAGCAAGCCGAACCCGGGGATGATCGCCGTCCAGCCCCAGTCGGGCGGGCGGAGCTCGAGCAGCTCGACCTCCAGCACGTCCCCGGGCTTGGCGCCCTTGACGAAGACGGGGCCGCTGACCGGGTTGACGTGGTCGAAGTCGAGGCGCGTGACGTCTTCGACCCCGGAGCTCGCACTGATTTGCTCGTCGGACGCGTCGCGAACGTGCAGCTCGACCGCCTCGCCGGGCTCGATCTCGAGCGCGGGCTCGAGCGAGTTGTCCCAGACGTAGTCAAAGGCGTTCTCGCGAACGTTGTGCAGCGTGCGCGGCCGGTCGTGCACGCGCGGGTCCTACACCAAACGGCGTTCCAGCGCCGCTTTCACCGCCGGCCAGTCGTCGTCGATCACCGCGTACCAGGCCGAGTCGCGCCGCTCGCCGTGACGGACGAGCATGTGCTTACGGTGGATGCCCTCGAACTCCGAGGGCAGCGCGGCCAGCGCGCGGCGCGCGCGCTCGTTGAGGGCGTCCGTCTTGAACTCGACCCGCCTGCAGCCGAGCACCTCGAACGCGTGCCGGAGCAGCAGGTACTTCGCCTCGACGTTCGCCCCAGTATTCCAGGTAGACGGATTCATCCAGGTGCTGCCAATCTCGAGCCGGAGGTGCTCGGGCGCGAGGGACATGTAGCTCGACGAGCCGACGACGACGCCCGCCTGGAGGATCACGAAAGGCTGCCGGCTCTCGTCGCGCAGCGCGTCGGCGATCCACTCCTCCACGTCGCGGGTCACCATCCAGGTCCAGATGCGCTCGTCCGCGGCTGCGGCCCTCAGGCCGTCGACGTGCTGCGGCCCGAGGGGCTCTAGCACAACCATCCGCCCCTCCAGTCTCTGCGCGAGGTGTTCGAACACGACTGCCACCGCGTGCATGATGATGCCGACGTGGGCGGTCACACGGGGGCAGAGAAGGCCGAGCTGCTGCTGGCGGCTGCGCGCTACCTGAACGAGACGCTCGAGCTGGAGCGCGTGTATGACCGCTTCCGCGAGTTGCTGGCCGACGCCGTCCCCCACGGCGGCGTGGTCGTCTCGTCCTTTGATCCCGCGACCGAGCTCATCCGCTGCGACTACGCCTGGGTGGACGGAGAGAGGCTCGACCCTGCAATCCTCCCGGCTCTGCCGCTGAACCGCGAGGGCGGCGGCATGCAGAGCCGCGTGATCGTGAGCGGCGAGCCCCTCCTCGTCAACGACGTGCCCGAGCAGGTGAAGGACCCGGCCGGCGTCTACTACGACGTCGACCGCGAGGGGCGCCTGAGAAAGCTCCCGGGCGAGGGCCCGCCGGGCGTGAAGTCGGCCATGATGCTCCCCGTCAAGCGTGAGGGCGAGGTCGTCGGCGTCGTCCAGCTGATGCACGAGCACTCCGAGTACGACGAGGAGCAGCTCGAGCTCGCCGCGGGGCTGATCGGGCTGATGGCGGCGGCCGTGCGCAACGCGCACCTGTACGAGCAGGCACAGGCGGAAGCGGCCGCCCGGGCGCGGGCCGAGGCGACCTCAGCCGAGCGAGAGCAGGCGACCCGGGTGCTGGAGGCCGTCGGGGATGGGGTGTTCCTGCTCGACAACGCGGGCCTCGTCGGTTTCTGGAATCGCGCCGCCGAGCTCGTCACGGGTCTCGGCGGCGAGGATGTGCGCGGCCGGCCGGTCGTCGAGATCTTCGACGGCTGGACGGCGGTCGCCGCGGAGATCCCGGTCTCGGAGGGCGCCTCGGCGGCGAGGCCCGTGACGCTGCCGGTCGATGTCGAGGGCCGGGAGCTGTGGCTCTCTTTCGTGGCCGTTCGCAGCCTCGCAGGCGTGGTCTACGCCTTCCGCGACCTCACGGTCGAGCGCCGCCTGGAGGTAGCCCAGAGCGACTTCATCGCAACGGTCTCGCACGAGCTGCGCACGCCGATGACCGCGGTCCTGGGTGCCGCCAAGACGCTCTTGCGCGACGACATCGTCATCTCGCCCGAGCGGCGCCACCAGCTCCTCGAGATGATCGGCGCCCAGGGAACGCGCCTCACCCAGATCACCGAGGAGGTGCTCCTGGCGAGCCGCCTCGACCGCGGCGATCTCAGGATCGACCGCGAGCGCGTCGATCTTGACGCCCTGGTCCGCGGAGCGGTGGCGACGATGAGGGAGCAGCTGCCCGAGTCGATCTCGTTGACTGCGAGCACCGAGGGCAACGGCGTGCTCGCCGCGGTCGGCGACGCCGACCGGATCGAGCAGGTGCTTGTCAACCTGATCGACAACGCCGTCAAGTACTCGCCCGACGGGGGCGAGGTGACGGTCTCGGCGGCTCGCTCGGAGGCCGCCGTCAGGGTAAACGTCGAAGACGAGGGGATCGGGATCCCGCTTTCGGAGCAGCAGTCGATCTTCGAGAAGTTCTACCGGGCCGACCCGCACCAGAAGGAGGTTCCGGGCGGCACCGGCCTCGGCCTCTACATCTCCCGCGAGCTCGTCCGTCGGATGGGCGGCAGGATCGGCGTCAACTCGCGGCCGGGTGAAGGGTCGACCTTCTTCTTCGAGTTGCCGGCGGCGTGACCTGTCTGTCCGATGGGGGGTCGAAGATGCCTAGCCGTGGTTTCGAGGAAGGTCTCATCGCATCGACCGGTCATTTCAGACGGACGCTCAGCAGAGCTGTGCGTCCTGAGGACGGCATCGCCAAGCGATGCCTTGGCGTTGCTAGGGTCTGCTGACACGGTGCCGATCTACGAATACGTCTGCATGGAGTGCGAGTCGCGCTTCGAGGAGCTCGTCCGGAACGGCGAAGAGCCGGATTGCCCGAATTGCAACGCCTCGAACGTGCGCAGGCAGCTCTCGGTGTTCGCTACACGCGGCGCGGCTGCCCAGCCGACCTACGGCGGTCCTTCCTCCGGCGGCGGTTGTTGCGGTGGTAGCTGTGGCTGCGGCTGAACGCCAACTGACGGAGCTCGAGGCCTTCGGCCTCCACGTCGCCGGCTGCACGCGCTGCCGCTTGGCGCAAGGCCGCACGCAGGTCGTCTTCGGCGCGGGCGACCCGAACGCCGACCTGATGTTCGTTGGCGAGGCGCCCGGCTTCCACGAGGACAAGCAGGGCTACCCCTTCGTCGGCCAGGCCGGCAAGCTGCTGGAGAAGCTGCTCGCAGGGATCGGGCTCGACCGCGACAGCGTCTACATCGCCAACGTGCTCAAGTGTCGCCCGCCCGGGAACCGCGATCCGTCGGCGGACGAGATCGAAGCCTGCGAGGGTCACCTCTTCCGCCAGATCGAGCTGATCCGTCCGCAGGTCGTCGCGACGCTCGGCAACTTCGCGACCAAGCTGCTCTCCGGCAAACCGGCCGGGATCACGCGAGTCCACGGCGCCGAGCAGGACGTGAGCGTTGGCGGGAACAGCGTGCTGCTCTATCCGCTCTACCACCCCGCGGCTGCGCTTTACACGCCCGCGATGCTGAAGGTGCTTGAGGAGGACTTCGCTCGGCTCCCGGAGATCCTCGGCCGCCCGGCCACGGAACCAGTGCCGGCGGCCTCGCCGGAGCTGACGCCGGTCGCTGCGGAGCCCGCGGTCCAGCTCGGCCTCTTCTGAGCCATGGAGATGTGCTCCGCCTCGCCGGCGGAGACGGAGGCGGTGGCGGCGGCCCTGGCACACGAGCTTCAGGCGGGCGACGTCGTTACGGTCTCGGGTGAGCTCGGCAGCGGCAAGACGACCTTCGTCCGCGGCGCCTGCCGCGCTCTCGGCGTGACCGTGCCGGTGACGAGCCCGACCTTCGCCGTCGGGCACCGCTACCCGGCCGACCCTGACGTCTCGCACCTCGACCTCTTCCGCTTCCAGGGCTTCTCGGCGGCCGAATGGGGCGACCTGGAGCCGTACTTCGACGACGCGGTCTGCTTCGTCGAGTGGCCCGAGGCCGCAGCCCGCGCGCTCCCTCCGGTGCGGGTCGAGGTACGTTTGTCTCACGTGGATCCCGCTCGGAGACAGATCACGCTCGAAAGCCCGGAAAACGCGCTGCTCGACCGCCTCTTCGGGGGTGCTGACACTCGCGTTTGACACCGCGACGAGCGTCGCCACGGCTGCGCTCGTCCGCGACGGAGAGGTGCTGGGGGAGCGCGCCTCCCGGGCCGTCACGGTGCTCGAGGATGCCGACGAGCTGTTGCGCGAGGCCGGGGTGGTGCAGGCCGAGCTGAGCCGCGTCGTCGTCGGAACCGGGCCGGGTAGCTTCACCGGGCTGCGCCTGGGGCTCGCCGCGGCGCGTGGGCTCGCGCTGGCGCTGGACGTGCCCGTCGCCGGGGTCTCGACTCTCGACGCGCTCGCGGCCGGCGCGCCCGGAGCGCTGCCGGTGGTGGATGCCGGCCGGCGTGAGGTCTTCACGCGCGTGAACGGAGAGCCCGCCTGTGCGGCGCCGCAGGAGCTCGAGCTCGAGCCCCGCACACTCTGCATCGGCGAGGGCGCCGTGCGCTACCGGGCCGTCCTGGAAGAGCGCGGCGCCGAGGTGCCGCCCGACGAGGACGAGCGGCACCGGCCGCGCGCTCGCTTCCACGCTGCGCTCGCAACCGAGTTCGGGCCGGCGGACGAGGTCGAGCCGCTCTACCTGCGCATTCCCGACGCGGAGCTGCGCGCATGACCAACGTCGTCGAGCTCCGCCGGCTCGAGCTGCGCGACCTGAACGAGATCGAGGAGATCGAGCGCGGCTCATACCCGACGCCGTGGTCGCGCTCGATGTTTGCGAGCGAGCTCGCCAAGCCCTCGTCGCTCTGCCTCGGCGCCTTCGACTCCGAGAGGGGCCGGCTGGTCGGCTACCTCGTGATCTCGCGCTACGTGGATGCCTGGCACGTGATGAACGTCGCCGTGGCGCCGAGTCGCCGCCGCCAGGGGATCGCCTCGCTGCTCCTCCTCCGCCTGTTCGAGCTCACCTCCGGCCGCAGCCGCCGCGGCTACACACTCGAGGTGCGCGTTTCCAACACCGGAGCGATCAAACTCTACGAGCGGCTCGGCTTCCGCCCGCGAGGCGTGCGGCGCGGCTACTACACGGACAACCGCGAGGACGCCCTGATCATGTGGAAGGACCCGGTCTCGGAGCCGGCGGCGCAGCCCTGATACTCGGGCTCGAGACCTCGTGCGACGAGACCGCGGCGGCGCTCGTCACGTTCGAGGGAGAGCTGCGCTCTGCGGTCACCGCCTCGCAGGCGCACCTGCACGCGCGCTTCGGCGGGGTCGTGCCGGAGGTAGCCTCGCGCCGCCACCTCGAGCTGGTGGTGCCGGTGATCCGCGAGACGCTGGAGGAGGGGGAGACGACCCTCGACGATGTCGAGACCGTCGCGGTCACGCAGGGCCCCGGGTTGATCGGCGCACTGCTCGTCGGCCTCTCCGCCGCGAAGGCGCTCGCCTGGGGCCGCGGCCTGCCGCTCGTCCCGGTCGACCACCTGCACGGGCACGTCGCCTCGCTCTATCTCGAGCCGGAGCCGCTCGAGCCGCCGTTCCTCTGCCTGCTCGCGAGCGGCGGGCATACGATGCTCGTGGACGTGCAGGAGCGCGGAGCCTTCCGCCCTCTCGGCACGACTCTCGACGACGCCGCCGGCGAGGCCTTCGACAAGGGCGCGCGCCTGCTCGGGTTGGGCTACCCCGGGGGCGCCGAGATCGACCGGCTCGCACGTGAGGGCGACCCTGATGCGTTCCCGTTCCCGGTCGCCCGCGTCCCGGGGCTCGACTTCTCGTTTTCCGGAGTGAAGACCGCGCTCCTCTACGAGGTCAAGGAGGGCGGGCTGGGCCCGCGCCAGGCCGATCTCGCCGCGAGCTACCAGCGCGCGATCGTGCGGGCGCTCGCTCAGCGAACGCTCGAGGCGGCGGAGCAGACCGGAGCCGAGCGCATCGCGATCGTCGGCGGGGTCGCGGCCAACTCGGCACTGCGCGCGGCACTGCCGGACGCGGCGGCGCCGCCGCTCCGGCTGTGCACCGACAACGCCGCAATGATCGCCTCGGCGGCCCGCTACACGGAGGCGATCCCCTCGCCCGGTTATCTTGCTCTCGATGCCTATGCCTCGGCTACCTGAAGCGCGTCGCGCCGCCCCACCGGCGATCATCGCGCTCGCGGCGACGCTGCTTGTCGTCGGCTTCGGCGTCAGCGGCGCCAGGGAGCGCTCGCTCGTCTCGGAGGCCTCCTCGTGGCGCGGTCTCGTCGGCGGCGCGCGCCCGAGCGTCTCGGTCGGGCAGCGGAGGCTCGTCGTCCTGAACGCGCCCTCGATGGCTCAGCGCGTGGCCGAGCACGGGGGCACCGCAAGCCAGGCGCAGGAACGGCGCTGGACGAAGCTGGCGCTCCTGGCCCAGCAGCAGGTTCTCGCCGCCCTCGGCACGCACGGCGTCCGCATGCGGGTCGAATTCAGCTTCTCGCGCGTGCTCAACGGCTTCTCGGCGCCGCTCGACGACCGCGCCGTCGCGCTGCTCGAACGGGAGCCGGAGGTCGCGGGCGTCTACCCCGTGCGAGTTGCCTACCCGGCCTCGGTTTCGTCCGAGCTGCTGCGCAAGAAGGGGCTCTCACACGGCGCAGGCCACCTCCCGGCGGTGACGCTCCCTGGCTACGACGGCCGCGGGGTCGCGATCGCGCTCCTCGACACCGGCGTCGACCGCGCCCAGCCGCAGCTGCGCGGCCGGGTGTTGCGAGGGATCGACATCGTCGATAGCCGCGAGGGCACACCCGCCGTAGCCGACCCCGGTGATCCCAGCCGCCTCGAGCGGCACGGCACGGAGATGGCGGGCATCCTCGTCGGCGCCGGCGGCCCGGCCGGGATCTCCGGCGTCGCAACGGGCGCCTCGGTACTGCCGATTCGCGTCGCCGGCTGGCAGCGCGATCTCACCGGCAGCTGGGCGGTCTACGCCCGCACCGATCAGCTGATCGAGGGGCTCGAGCGAGCGGTCGACCCGAACGTCGACGGCGACGCGCACGATGCGGCCCGGGTCGCGCTGATCGGGGTCGCCGCCTCCTACGGCGCCTTCGCCGACTCGCCCGAGGCGCGGGCGATCCGCGGGGCGCTGAGTCTCGACACCCTCGTTGTCGCGCCGGTCGGCAACGACGGCCCCGCCGGGCCTGCCTACGGCAGCGTCTCCAGCCCCGGTGGCGCGCCCTATGCGCTCACGGTCGGCGCGGCCGACCTGCGCTCGGAGGCCGAGGAGGTGCCGGTAGCGGTCCGCGCGGGCCTCGATCTGCTGCTTGACCGGCCGCTTCCGCTTGCCGGCGCGGTTGTCGCGACGCGTCCCCTGGAACTCGAGCTCACAGCGCCGAGGCCGGCGGCCCCGGGCTCGAGCGGCCCGGACCTGACGCAGTTCTTCGACGGCCACGGACGCAGCATCGTTGCCGGCCACGCAGCCCTCGTGCACGGAGGCGAGGACCCGCAGCTCGCCGCGGAATACGCCGCCCGCGCGGGCGCCTCGGCCGTCGTTCTCTACGGCACGCAGCTCCCGGCGGGCGGGCTCGGCCTGGACGAGAGCGTCAACGTGCCGGTGCTGAGCCTGCCCGCGCGCGTGGGGCGGATCGCGGCCGCCGCAGTCCGCCGGCACGAGCGCCCCGCGATCTCGATCGGCGTGCCGCGCATCGCGCTCAACGGCACCTCCGGGGAGATCGCGCCCTTCTCGTCGCGCGGGCTCGCCTTCGACGGGCGCGTCAAGCCCGACCTGGTCGCTCCGGGAGTGGTAGTGGCCACCTCCGAGCCCGGGGCGAACGACGACGGCACTCCGAGCTTCGGCACGGTCAACGGCTCGAGCGCCGCGGCGGCGGTGGTCGCCGGGGCCGCAGCCGTGCTCGCGCAGGCGCGGCCGGGCCTGCGCGGCCTCGACCTGCGCAGCCTGCTCACCGGGACGGCGCGGTCGCTGCCGGACATAGGCGTCACCGCGCAAGGAGCAGGTTTGCTCGACCTCGGAGCGGCCTCGGCGGCCGAGCTTGCGGTCGACCCGGTCACCCTCGCCTTCGGCCGTGCCGAGGGCGACGGCTGGCAGGCCAAAGAGGAGCTCACCTTGCGCAACGTCTCCTCGAGGCGGCTGCTCGTCCGCGTGCGTGCCCTCGGTCAGGGCGGGCTGCTGATCGACTCGAGCCCGAAGTGGGTGCGGCTGAAGCCCGGCGGGCACGCGACCGTGAGCCTCCGCGCCCGCTTGCGGGGCGCGCCTCCCAGCGATGGCTCGGCCGAGGGGAAAGTGCTGCTGATCGCGCGTGGCGCGGGGCCGTTGAAGGTGCCCTGGGCGATCACGTTCGGACCGCCTCCTCGAAGTCTCATCTCCGAGGTCGCGCTGTCGGCGAATGCCTTCGAACCCTCGGACACGACTCCGGCGGTGCTTTCGCTCCAGGCCGGCAGCCTCGTCCAGGCTCCGACGGGGCCGCAGGTGCAGCCCGTGGCGAGGCTGGACGTGGAGCTCTGGCGGTTGGGGAAGCGCATCGGCCTGGTCGCGCGCCTCCGCGATCTCCTGGCCCGCGTCCGGATCGGCCTCACCGGACGGGGCCCGGGCGGCAAGCAGCTCGGCCGCGGCCGCTACGAGATCCGCCTGGTGGCGGTGCCCACGAGCGGCGGCCCCCCGACGCGCAGGACGATCGCGTTCAAGATCAAGTAGGGGCGCCTATACTCAGCGCGGCGTGACCACAGTCGAGGTGCCCCAGACTCATCTTCGAGAGAACCCTTTCGAGATCGCGCGGGAGCAGCTGCGCCGCGTCGCGGACATCTTCGACATCGACCAGCGCCTGGTGAACGTGCTCCAGGAGTGCAAGAAGGCCGTCGTCGTCTCGGCGCCGGTGACGATGGACGACGGCACGATTCACGCCTTCGAGGGCTACCGCGTCACGCACAACATCGCACGCGGCCCGTCCAAGGGCGGCATCCGCTACCACCCGGACGTCACGCTCGACGAGGTCAAGGCGCTCTCGATGTGGATGACCTGGAAGTGCGCGCTGATGAACATCCCGTTCGGCGGCGCCAAGGGCGGCGTGATCTGCGACCCGAAGAAGCTCTCGCGCGGCGAGCTGGAGCGGATGACCCGCCGCTATACCACCGAGATCATCAACGAGATCGGCCCTGAGAAGGACATCCCGGCTCCCGACGTCGGCACGGATGCGAACGTGATGGCCTGGATCTTCGACACCTACTCGATGAACAAGGGCCACTCGGTGCTCGGAGTCGTGACCGGGAAGCCGCTCAACGTCGGCGGCTCGCTCGGCCGGCTCGAGGCGACGGCGCGCGGCTCGCTCTACTGCATCCAGGAGGCCGTCCGCAAGAAAGAGCTCCGGCTGGAGGGCCTGCGGGTCGCCGTGCAGGGTTTCGGCAACGTCGGCAGCTATCTCGCGAAGTTCCTGGCCGAGGAGGGTGCGACGGTGATTGCGATCTCCGACTCGAGCGTGGGCCTCTACAACCCGAAGGGCATCGATGTCGCCGCGGCGATTGCGCACAAGCAAGAGACTGGCTCGCTCGCCCGGCTGAAGGGCGCGGAGGAGATCACCAACGAAGAGCTGCTGCTGCTGGAATGCGACGTGCTCGCGCCTTGCGCGCTGGAGCAGGTGATCACAGCCGACAACGCCGCCGAGGTGAAGGCGAAGATCGTCTGCGAGGGCGCAAACGGGCCGATCACCCCGGCCGCGGACGAGATCCTCGAGGAGAAGGGCCTGCTGGTCCTCCCCGACATCCTCGCCAACGCCGGCGGTGTGGTGGTCTCGTACTTCGAGTGGGTGCAGGGCCTCCAGGAGTACTTCTGGAAGGAGCCCGAGGTGAACTCGAAGCTGCGTGACATCGTCACGCGCGCGTTCAACGAGACGTGGCACGTGTACGAGGAGCGGCAGACGAGCATGCGCAGCGCGGCGTACGGGGTCGCGGTGGGGCGCGTCGCCGAGGCGACCGTCACGCGTGGCCTCTACCCCTAGCCGCCGTCGCGCCATGAGCTCGAGTCGTTCCCGACCGGTCATTGCAGACGGACGCGCGGGCGGAGCCCGCGCGTCCTGAAGGCGGCACCGCAAGCGGTGCCGCACGTCGTCGTCTATCACGCGGCTGACTGCCACCTCTGCGAGCGCGCGCTCGCGCAGGTGCGGGCGTTGCGCGACGAGCTCGGCTTCGCGCTCGAGGAGGTCGCGATCGACGACCGGCCGGAGCTCGAGACGGCCTATCGCGAGCTGATCCCGGTCGTCGAGATCGAGGGCGAGCGAGTCTTCACGTACTACGTGCACGAGGCCGCCTTCCGGCGGCGTCTCGAGGCCGCACAAACTTCCTCCTGAGAGGGAGCTTGTGACGGTCTGACGCACGGAGCCGCGCGGTGCTGGCAGAATGGTTGTGCGGTGTTACAAACAGGCGTCCAGGGGAGTGGGGTAAGCGCGGACCGGCTGACCGTGGGCGTGGCGGCCCGGCTGAGCAGATACCTCCAGGTGCTCACCCAGGCGAAGAAGATGGGCAAGGACAGGATCTCCTCGCAGGAGATCTCGGACTACACCAACATCAACGCAACCCAGATCCGGCGCGACCTGTCCGCGTTCGGCAAGTTCGGCAAGCGTGGCGTCGGCTACAACATCGACTCGCTGCTGGGCGAGATTCGCAAGATCCTGCGAACCCAGGGCCAGCACAACATCGCGCTCGTGGGCGCAGGGCGGCTCGGGCACGCGATCGCGAGCTCGCCGATCTTCGCGGAGCACGGGATCAACATCGCGGCCGTCTTCGACAACGACCCGGACAAGGTCGGCAGGACGATCGGCTCGAACTTGATCAGCGACTCCCGGGGACTCGCGGAGACCGTGCGCGAGAAGAACATCATCGTCGGGGTCGTCGCCGTACCGGCCGGGAACGCGCAGCAGGTCGCCAAAGAGCTGATCGACTCGGGCGTGAGGATCATCTTCAACTACTCCGAAGCGCTCCTCGACGTGCCCCACGACGTGACAGTGCACACGTCGAACCCGGCGGTCGATCTTCTGCACGCCCTTTACTTCCACTTGACCTGAGCGCGGGAAACTCCCGTGAGGATCCTGCTCTGGCACGGCTATCTGCTCGGGGGCACGGGTTCGAACGTCTACACGCGGGCGCTCGCGCGCGAATGGAGCAATGCCGGCCACGACGTGGTGGTGATCTCGCAGGAGCCCCATCCTGAGGAGTACGACCTGGGCCGCGCCGACACGGTGCGGCCCGAGCTCGAAGGCCCACTGCCGGTCTTCGTGCTCGACCGCTACGAGGGCCACGACCCGCGTCTCCTCGAGGAGCTGAGCATCGAAGAGCGAGAGCGCTACGTCGAACGCAACGCCGCCGCGGTGCGCGAGCTGCTCCCGGCCGACCTCGTCTTCGCGAACCACGTGCTGCTTGGCGGGCCTGTCGGCGCGGCCAGCGGCGCGCGCTTTGCCGTCAAGGCCCACGGCTCCGAGCTCGAGTATTCGATGCGCGGGAGCCCCGAGCTGCAGGCGTGGGGGAGGGAGGCGCTCGCGCGAGCCGAGGCCGTTTTCGTCGGCTCCGAGCACATCCGCAACGTGCTCGAGGAGGTCGTCGGCCACGTCGACCGCGTCTACGAGGTCCCGCCCGGCGTCGACATCGACGACTTCCGTCCGCGCTCGCGCGACGAGGCGCTCGCCGGGCTCCTGGAGGAGGCTCGCCGCGACCCGCCGAACCCGGCGAACGCCAACGAGCGGCTGCCCGACGAAGGCAACGCCGAGCGGTTCGAGGCCTTCTTCGCAGGAGACCGGCCCACCGTTCTCTATTTCGGCAAGCTCCTCTACAACAAGGGCGTCCACCTGCTGCTCGAGGCTCTGCGAACGCTCGACGCTCGCGCGGTGATCGTCGGCTTCGGCGACTATCGCGACGAGCTCGAGGTCCTCGCCCCGTCCGGGACGCTCTTCACCGGAGCGCTCGAGCACCGCCACCTCGTTCACCTACTGCCGCTTGCGGAGGTGACCGTGGTGCCGTCGATCTTCCCAGAGGCCTTCGGGATGGTCGCCGCCGAGGCGGCCGCCGCCGGCTCGCCTCCGCTCGTGGCGCGCCATTCGGGCCTGCAGGAGATCGCCGAGGGGCTCGAGGCCGAGTACCTGCCCGAGCATCGCCACCTGGCGAGCTTCGCCAAGGGCGACGTGGTGGATCTCGGTGCCACGCTGCGCGAGCTGCTGGCGCTCCCCGCGCACGAGCGCGCCCTCATCGCCGAAGCCGCGCGCCGCGCCGCGGAGGCCCGCTGGAGCTGGGCCGGCGTGGCGGGTCGGCTGCTCCAACCCTTCAATTAAGGTAGCCCCCCGTGGAAGACGCCCAGCGCCTGAGCCCGGAGGAGCAGATCCGCACCGCCCGCGAGCGGTACGAGCAGGCGCGCGACCTCTCGCTCGCGGTCGAGGAGGAGTTCGCGGTCCTCGATCCGGCGACGCTGGCGCTGACGAACCGGTTCGAGGAGCTCCAGGCGGCCGCCGCCGGGACGCCGCTCGAGGAGCACCTCGTTGGCGAGCTGATCGCCTCGGAGGTCGAGATCCGCACGGGCCGCTGCGAGGACTTCGACGAGGCCGCGGCCCGGCTGGGAGAGCGGCGGTCGCAGCTCTTCGAGCTCGCCGAGACGATCGGCGTCTCGCTCGCCGCCACCGGGACGCATCCCTGGAGCCCCTGGCAGGAGCAGCGCATCATCGACACGCCGCATTACCGCCGCAACGACGAGCTCCTGCGCTACGTCGTCTGGCGCAACAACAGCTTCGGGATGCACGTCCACGTCGCGATCAACGGCCCCGACCGCGCGATTGCTGTGTGCAACGGCCTGCGCAACTTCCTGCCGGAGCTGCTCGCGCTGTCCTGCAGCTCGCCCTTTCTCGAGGGCGTCGACACAGGCCTGCACTCGGCGCGCTCGCAGATCTTCACGCGCATGTTCCCGCGCTGCGGCGTGCCAGATGCCTACGACGGCTGGGACGGGTTCGAGCGCTACGTGCGCTTTCTCTACGAGACCGGCTCGATCGCGGAGCACACGCAGCTCTGGTGGAGCGTACGGGCGCACCTCGCCTACCCCACCGTCGAGATCCGCATCTGTGACGCGCAGCCCGATCTTGCCGAGGCGCGCTCGCTCGCGGCGCTCTGCTACGGGCTCACCGCGCGCATCGCCCGCGCCGTCGACGAGGGCGAGCCGCTGCCATCGCACCCGCATCGGCTACTCGAGGAGAACCTCTGGCGCGCGATCCGCTACGGCCTCTCGGGTGAGCTGATCGAGCTCCCCAGCGGACAAGTCCGCCCGGCGCGAGCCCATCTGGAACGGCTCGTCGAGTGGGTGCTGCCCGTGGCCGAGGAGCTCGGCGTCGCCTCCCACCTCGCGATTCCCGCCGCCAACGCGGCCGAGCGACAGATCGCCAGGCACGCGGCCGGCGTCACCCTCGAGGAGGTCTACGCGGAGCAGGTGCGCCCAAAGGAGCCGGTTGGTGGCTGAAGACGAGCAGCGGCTAATCGAGGAGCTCCAGGCGGAGCTCGCGAAGCTGAAGGTCGCCGATCTCCTGCTGCAGACGCTCTATTCCGTCTCGTCACTGGGATATCACCGGCTGAGCGCCGAAACCCGCGACCTGGAGCAGGCGCGCCTTGCGATCGAGGCTCTGCGCGCGCTCGTGCCGGTGCTCGAAGGCTCGGTTTCCGACGAGGCTCTGCGCGACTTCGGCCAGGTGCTGGCGAACCTCCAACTGGCCTACGCCGCTGCGACCGAGGAAGAGACGCCCCCCTTGAAACCGTCCGGATAGCGGCCTATAAGACCTGTAGGGACGGGCGGGCAACAAGGGAAGGGGAGCATGAGGAGGGGTCTCTTGACGCATGTGCTGCCGCTGATCGCAGGCGGACTCATCGCGGTGGCGCTGCCTGCCCTCGCGTCGGGTCAGAGTCCCGCGAGCACGAGCATCAGGTATGCCGGCGGGTCGGCGAAGCTGAGCGCCGCCGCCGTCGTCAGCTTCTCCCAGCTCGCGCGCGTCGAGGCGCTGCGCCCGCAGGCGCCCGGGGCACTCATTCCCTACCTTCTCCCCGAGCCCCAGGAGAAGCCGGAGCCGAACTCGACCATCACGTTGGCATCGCCGTTCCCGTTGCTGCCCGTGACGGACGAGGAGAGCGCCGGTGTGCCCTCTCCGTCACCGAGCGTGAGCTTTCTCGCGCACGCGGACGCTCCGCGCACGGGGACGTCCATCAGCACGATCCCTCCTGACACGGACGGCGCCGTCGGCACGAGCAAGCTGATGGTGACGCTCAACAACAACTACGTGATCGAGGACAAGGCGACCGGCGCGGTGCTGAGCAATGTTTCGATGCCGACCTTCTGGGCCGCCAGCGGCGCGATGAGCCCGTTCGACCCGAAGACGCGCTACGACCCGTACAACAACCGCTGGATCGTCTCCGCGGTCAGCGACCCGGCCTCGGGGAGCTCGTCCATTCTCTTCGGCATCTCGGACACGAGCGATCCCTCGGGGACGTGGCATCTCTACCGGGTCGACGCCGACAGCAGCAACCTGCTGTGGGCCGATTACCCGGCCATGGGCTTCAACAAGAACTTCGTCGCGATCCACGTGAACATGTTCACCAACGCCGGCAATTCCTTCAGCCAGGGTCGCCTGCTGGTGATCGGCTACCCGGCGCTGCAGGCGAACTCGCTCGGCACGGGGTCCGGGACGATCGGCTACGTGACCGGCCTGCCGTCGTTCACCATGCAGCCTGCCGTCACCTACTCCTCGTCGGAGAACACGCTCTACGCCGTCGAGCACGTCGGCAGCCTTTCGGGGACCTACCGCTTCTGGACGATCACGGGCCTGACGACGGCCACCCTCGTCGGGGGAGCGGTGAAGACGAATCCGCTCGGCCCCTGGTTGGTCCCGGCCGGCGCCGTGATGCCCCAGGCCGGCGGCAACCCGATCGACAGCGGCGACGCGCGAGCCCTGAACGCCGTCTTCCGCAACGGCGGCATCTACTACGCGCAGACGATCGGCCTGGGTGCCCAAACTGCGGTGCAATGGGTGCAGCTGGACACGAGCGGGAACTTCGTGCAGGGCGGCCGCATCGACGACGCGAGCGCCACGGGCTCGAACGGCGGTCACTGGTACGCGTTCCCGGCGATCTCCGTCAACTCGCTCAACGACGTCCTGGTCGGGTTCAGCGAGTTCCAGTCGAACGACTTCATCGACGCCGCCTACGCGCTGCACGCGGCCGGTGACGCCGCGGGCTCGATGCGCGACCCGGTCACGCTGAAGGAAGGCGAGGGCAACTACTACAAGACCTTCGGCGGACTGCGGAACCGCTGGGGCGACTACAGCGCGGCCCAGGTCGACCCGTCCGACGACAACAGCTTCTGGACGATCCAGGAGTACGCGGGCACGCCGGTGGGCTCGGGCGACGGCTCCGGCCGCTGGAGCACCTGGTGGGGCAAGATCACGGGTGTCGCCGGGGCGCCTCCGCCGCCACCTCCGCCTCCGCCGCCGCCACCACCTCCGCCACCACCTCCGCCTGCGCTGAAGCCGCCGTGCCTGGTGCCCAAGGTGACCGGCCTGAAGCTGCGCGCCGCCACGGCGAAGCTCAGGGCGCGCAGCTGCCGCGTGGGCAGGGTCTCTTACATCAGGTCGACCAAGAAGCGCAAAGGGCGCGTGATCAGAGAATGGCCGGCGCCGCGCACGCGCCTAGGCCACAACGCGAAGGTCAGGCTTTGGCTTGGCAGGGGCCCGAAACGGCATTGAGCCGGTGAGGCGCAGAGTGCTTGCCGCGCATTTGCGCAGATGAGCTTCGACGTTCCCGCAGATGCCTATGACCGTTTCATGGGCAGGTACTCGGTGCTCCTCTCACCGCAGCTTTCCGACCTGGCGCGGATATCAGGCGGTCAGCGAGTGCTCGACGTCGGTTGTGGCCCCGGTGCGCTCACGGCCGAGCTCGTTGCGCGGGTGGGATCTGCTGCCGTGGCTGCCGTCGATCCCTCCGAGCCGTTCGTGGCGGCGGCTCGCGCGCGCAATCCGGAAGTCGATGTCCAGCAGGCGTTCGCAGAGCAGCTCCCTTTCCCGGATCAGCTGTTTGACGCCGCCCTTGCGCAGCTCGTCGTCCATTTCATGTCGGACCCGGCCGCAGGATTAGCGGAGATGAGGCGGGTAACGCGACGGGATGGTGTCGTCGCGGCTTGCGTCTGGGATCACGCCGGCGGCCATGGCCCGCTCAGCCCGCTGTGGGAGGCAGCGCGGGAGCTGAACCCCGAGATTGAGGGCGAATCGCGGCTCGTGGGCTCCCGTGAGGGAGACCTCGCTCAATTGTTCGAATCCACGGGGCTGCGCCAGATCGAGGAAACGGCGCTGTCTGTGAGCGTCGAGCACCCGAGTTTCGAGGAATGGTGGGAGCCGTTCACCCTCGGCGTCGGCCCCGCAGGCTCATACGTGGCCGGGCTCGACTCGCAGCACCAAGCGCAGTTGCGCGAACACTGCCGCGCCGCACTCCCCGACGCACCGTTCGTGCTCACTGCGCGAGCCTGGGCGGCTCGCGGCATCGCCTAAGGACACGCCGGAGCTGTTCGATGCTGTCGAGATCCCAAGCGGGGGATGCGTTGTCTCGACCTCGGTTATACAGGCTAGGATGCGGCTTCAGCCCGGGATCCCGAAGGCAACCTCTGGGACGTTGCTTTCAAATACGGTTCCGACTTCGATCATCGCGGCGGTTTTATCTGCCCCTGACGCAGCGAACGCGTCCAGACCAACCGTAGCCCCCGAGAGACCCGAAGGTCTCTGTGGAGCGCGTTCCAGAAGTATCGGTGGGGCAACTGGCCGTAGTCGTTCCTCGCGAGGCACATCCAGGCGTTTCTGCCCTAATGATCGCTTGCGCTTGAACTCCAATTCAGTTCGGAGCCATACTCCGAGAACATGAGCGACCTGATGCCCGGCGAAGATGGGTTCGGTGACACAAGGGGCTGGGACCGAGCTTCTATCGCCTTCCGCAGTCGAAAGCCCTACGTCCCGGACGTCAATCCGGAGAACCTACTTCTGCCGAATGAAACGGGGAAGCTGCGCACCCTCGGGCTCTGTTCGATCTGCGCCTTTGGCGTGACGATCCTCTTCGTCGGATTCCCGTTACTTGCCCTTGGCATTTTCACGCCGCTCGGGCTTTGGTTTCCGGCCTCCCTGGGAGCAGCGCTGTTCGGACTTACTGTCCTGCTGTTTCTCGTTTCGACGTACGAGACCCGGCAGCTCCGGAGCCTCGCGAAAGAGCGCTGACGGAGCCGGTTCCCAGCGGCGTTCGAGAATCCGCTCCGACATCCCTCCGACTTGGACGATGAGCATCGACGTCGAACGGCCAACGGCTTCGTCACAGGGCGCGCGCCCCGGCACAACCACCGTTGGGTGGGCCAGCGTTCGGGAACACCCGAGCTTCAGGCGATTACGACGATGACGGTCGCCGTGCCGAGCAGGATGCCGGCGACCGTGAAGCCAAGCGCGGCGCCGCGTCCGAACGGGACGAAGCGTCCTTCGAGCAGCGCCGTTTCTTGCTGTTGCTGGCGGAGAAAGCCGTAGGCGATGAATGCCACGCCGAGGAGGGCGTATCCAACTCCAACGATCTTGTAGCCGATCGAGGATCCGTTGGTGAGTTGCGGGACGATCTTGCCGACCCCGAGACTGACAGCGAAGGCGGCGAGTGCGCTGCGCCACCAGGCGAGGTACGTTCTCTCGCTCGCCAGCCGTGTTCGGCGCGTCGCGTCGACGACCTCCTCGAAAGTTTCGCGCCCCACAACGAGCCAGCCTAACCGGCTTGATCGGGCGTCGGACAGCCGTGCGCGCTGAGAAGGCAGCCTCCCTCGAGCCAGTGCGCGGGATGTCCCCCGAACGCCAAGGGCCGCGCCCTCGCTGGATGACCACGTCGACACCTACCTGCTCATCCACAGATCGACAAGACCCACAGGGTAGGGGCGGGCAGCACCTGCCGAAGCAAGTACCATCAGTTACGAGGGTCCCGTGTGGGAAAAGTCCTAGGCGTCCTCAGTGCCGTGGTCCTCAACCTCGCAATCTGGGGCTGCATCGCCGTGGTCTTCACCGTAGGGCTCGCGGCAGCCGATGTCAGCGCCTCCACCTTCTACACCGTCTGGGTCTTCTTCGCCGCGGTGATGCTCGCGGGGACGTTCCTCATGATCAAGTGGGGGAAGGAAGGGCGACGATGGCTCTGGCGAATCTCGATTAGCTGGTCGATCCTGTTCCTGATCTCTGTGGGCACGCTCCTGGTCGCGCTTATCCCGCTGGGGTTGCTCGCTCTTGTACCAAGGTTTCGCCGATGGCTGCTCTCGTGGCTCGTACCCCCGCGCCCAGTTGAGCAAAGCGCTTCTCGCGTGATCCCGCCAACTGGCCACTAGAGGGAGAACGGCTGCCTGAGCCAGCGTTCGGGAAGACACCCCGAGCCATCGCGGGTGGGACGGCAGTCGAACGTCCGCGTCGAGTGGCTAGCCTCGCGCGTATTCCTCAGCCGAACGCGGCTCGAACTCAAACCCCACGAAGCGCTCGTCTCCGATCACCCACGCATCGTGACCCGGTTCGATCACGTACGCATCTCCAGGCCGAAGCTCGGCCTCAGAGCCATCCTCGTGCCGGACGCCCAGACGCCCAGATCGAACAACGCCCACGTGTCGTGCTTGGCAGCTATCGGTTCCCGCAACGGGTTTCACGCACTCCGACCAACGCCACCCCGGCTCGAAGGTGAAGCGAGCCGCGGTCGTTCCGGTCATGCGGATGATCTCTATGCGCGTCTTATCAGGATTGCGCGTCTCGTCGGGTGAGTCGAAATCGCGTGCTTCAACGCCGGCCATTCTTCTGTCCCCTTTCGCCGAGGCTCACTGACAGAGGCGATCCTACGGCAACAGCTCACCAACCCTCCTGAGTCAACAGAGCGGCACCAATAGGGTTGACAAGCCTTCGCGTTCAGTCGCGCTCGGCCTCGCGGAGCCGCTCCCTTCTTGGCGTGATCGACGAGTATTCCCGCATCGACGCTCCGGTGATCCACCAGCACCCGTTGGCGTATCTCCTCGGACTGGAAGGTATAGCGCTGCTCCGGGCGTTCTCCGGCGTGTACGACCGGGACTTCACCCTCGCCCGGCTCCGCGAAATCCAGGCGCTCCTGCATTCGGCCGAGGAGTTGGGCGATGGGGTCGAAGCGCGTCCCATCACGACGCGCGAAGGCTACGACCGCTGGGCACCGTTCTACGACGAGCCGGGGAATCAACTCCTCGACATCGAACAGCCCGTCGTGCGCGAGATCCTAGACAGCCTCCCTGTCGGGGTCGCACTCGACGCTGCCTGCGGTACCGGCCGCCACACCGCGTACCTGGCGTCGCTCGGCCACAAGGTGATCGGCGTGGACACCTCGCCCGAGATGCTTGCGCTCGCTCGCGACAAGGTGCCCGAGGGCGAGTTCTACGAGTCAGACCTGCACGACCTGCCGCTTCCCGACGACTCCGTCGATCTCGTCGTCTGCGCAATCGCACTGATTCACGTGCCAGATCTCGAACCGCCGCTCGCCGAGTTCGTGCGTGTCCTCCGACCGAACGGGCACCTGGTGATCTCCGATTCGTGCGGGCTGATCGGAGACATCGGGCTGCCACTGGTGAGGGTTGGGCCGGGCGGCGAGTTCGGGTACATGCCGATCTGGAGCCGCCTCGCGAGCGACTACCTCGCGGCCGCTCTCCCGCTCGGCCTCCGGATTCGCCGGTGCGAGGAGCCGAGGACACCGTCTCCGCTCTTCGGCGACGACGGGACGGATCTCTTCGACCGCGTCCGACCGCCGGCCCACGTCCCGGGGAAGCCTCCGAACATCTGGTCGCTGCACGCGCTGGCCACTGACGCCACGAACGCCGCCTGGCGGGGAAAGCCTGCCGCGATCATCTGGCACTTCCAGCTTTCCGCCACGATCCCCAAGGACGTGTGACGTCCGCATGCACGACGGGGATCGCAGCCCGGTGGAGGGCACCGCTTTCACCGCGTGACCGGCTCGGTCGACGACGCGGGGCCCGAATGAGCGGGACCGAGCCCATCCCGTCTCGTGTAGCCGCTGTGATAGAAAACCGCGGCGCCCGGGGAGTCTCTCGGCGCGCGCGTCTTGCAGGGAGGCCCCTTGATCGACTTCTTCAGTGACCACGCGGTTCTCTTCGCCCTCGTCTGCTCGGGGATCGCGATCGCGTACGGAATCGGCCTGACCGTCTGGCTGCTGCGGCAGCCGGCCGGCGACGAGCGGATGCAGGAGATCGCGCGCGCGATCCAGGAAGGGGCCGCGGCCTACCTGCGCCGGCAGTACCAGACCATCGCGATCGTTGCGATCGTGCCGTTCCTGCTGCTCGGCTTCTACAACGAGCTCGGCTGGGGAACTGCGGTCGGCTTCCTGATCGGCGCCGTGCTCTCCGCGGCCGCCGGCTTCATCGGCATGAACGTCGCCGTGCGCTCGAACGTGCGTACCGCCGAGGCCGCCAAGAGCGGCCTCAAGCCCGCGCTCAACGTCGCCTTCCGCGCCGGCTCGGTCACGGGCCTGCTCGTCGTCGGCCTGGGCCTGCTCGGCGTCGCCGGTTACTACTGGATCCTCACCGGCTGGCTCGACCACTCGTCCAGCTCGGCGATCAACGATCTCGTCGGCCTCGCCTTCGGAGGCTCGCTCATCTCCGTCTTCGCCCGGCTCGGCGGCGGCATCTACACCAAGGCCGCCGACGTCGGCGCCGACCTCGTCGGCAAGATCGAGGCCGGCATCCCCGAGGACGACCCGCGCAACCCGGCGGTGATCGCCGACAACGTGGGCGACAACGTCGGCGACTGCGCCGGCATGGCGGCCGACTTGTTCGAAACCTACGCGGTCACCGCGGTCGCGGTGATGCTGCTGGCCTCACAGACCTTCCCCGGCCTGCACCTCGAGCTCTACCCGCTCGCGCTCGGCGGGATCTCGATCATCTCCTCGGTGATCGGGACCTTCTTCGCGCGGGTCGGCCGGAACGGCTCGATCATGAATGCCCTCTACAAGGCGATTCTCGTCGCGACGGTGCTCTCTGCGATCGGCTTCATCCCGGTCACGTTGGCCTACGACTCGCCGCACTTCACGTTTTGGGAGCTCTACCTCTCCGCACTCGTCGGGCTGATCGTCACCTTCCTCCTGGTCGCGATCACCGAGTTCTACACGGGCACCCGCTGGTCGCCGGTCAAGCGGATCGCCTCGGCGTCGCGCACCGGTCACGCGACCAACATCATCGAAGGGCTCGCCGTAGGCATGAAAGCGACCGCGCTGCCGGTGATCGTGATCGCCGCGGGGATCCTCGTCGCCCAGCACTTCGCCGGCCTCTACGGAATCGGGGTGGCGGTGATGGCGCAGCTCTCGATGACCGGCCTGATCGTTGCTCTCGACGCCTACGGCCCGGTCACCGACAACGCGGGCGGGATCGCCGAGATGGCGAATCTCGACGAGTCGGTGCGCGCGATCACCGACCCCCTTGACGCGGTCGGCAACACCACCAAGGCCGTCACGAAGGGCTACGCGATCGGCTCGGCCGCCCTGGCGGCGCTGATCCTCTTCGACAGCTACACCAACGGCCTGGGCACCCACGACTACCCGCAGATCTTCCAGCTCGACGATCCGTGGGTGATCGCGGGCCTCTTCATCGGCGGCCTGATGCCGTTCCTCTTTGCGTCGTTCGCGATGGAGGCGGTTGGCCGCGTGGGCGGCCAGGTCGTCACCGAGGTGCGGCGCCAATTCCGCGAGATTCCGGGAATCATGGAGGGCACCGCCAGGCCCGAGTACGGACGCGCGATCGACATCGTCACCGGCTCGGCGATCAAGAGCATGCTCGTGCCCGCGCTGATCCCGATCGTCTTCCCGATCGTGGCCGGCGTGATCAGCGCAAAGCTGCTGGGCGGACTGCTGATCGGGACGATCGTCACGGGCCTCTTCCTCGCGATCGCGATGACCTCCGGCGGCGGCGCCTGGGACAACGCGAAGAAGCTGATCGAGGACGGCGCCTTCGGCGGCAAGGGCTCCGAGGCCCACGCCGCCGCCGTCACGGGCGATACCGTGGGCGATCCCTACAAGGACACGGCCGGCCCGGCGATCAACCCGATGATCAAGATCACGAACCTCGTCGCGATCCTGATCATTCCGCTCATCGTCTCGATACATGGGTGAGTAGCGCGGGGGGAAACCCCTGATTCCCCGCGAGCCCCCTCCTTCAGAGTGGAGTCTCGTCGAGGAACGTTTCAGAAGCCGCCTCTTCGCTGGACACTGTGGGCTCTTCGTCGTAGTGAGCCTCCCACCGGGCGGAGCCCGGCTCCGGCGGCGAATCGGCGCGTCTGGGCACGCGTGTTGAGCGACCGCGCCGGACACTAGAGTCCGCGTCCATGTCACGGAGGCGGCGGCAGCAGCGGCTCGAGCGCGTCCTCGGGACGCCCGCGCTGTTTGCGACCGCCTACGGCAACGTCGGCTCGTCGATCTACTACGCGCTCGGCGTCACCGCGGTCTTCGCGCTCGGGCTGACGCCGCTCGTCTTCGTGATCGCGGGTGTCTTCTTCAGCGCGACCGCGCTCACCTACGCCGAGGGCACCGTCCGCTACCCGGAGGCCGGCGGCTCAGCGAGCTTCGCCCGGCACGCGTTCAACGAACTGGCCTCTTTCGGGGCCGGCTGGGCGCAGATGCTCAACTACATCATCACGATCGCCATCTCCGCGTTCTTCGTGCCGCACTACCTCTCGATCTTCTGGGCGCCGCTCAAGCAGAACCCGTGGGACATCATCGGCGGCTCGCTCGTGATCGCCGTGCTCGTGCTCCTGAACATCGTCGGGATCCAGGAATCGGCGCGGCTGAACATCTTCCTGGCACTGATCGACTTCGGTACGCAGCTGCTGCTCGTCCTGCTCGGGTTCGCGTTGATCTTCAGCCCCGAGACGCTGACGTCGAACATCCATTGGGGCACGGCGCCGACCTGGTCGCAGTTCTTCCTCGCGATCCCGGTCGGGATGATCGCCTACACCGGGATCGAGACCGTCTCGAACCTGGCGGAGGAGACGCGCGACCCGGTCAAGAGCATTCCGCGTTCGATCGGCCTCGTCGCCGTCGCGGTCTATGCGATCTACTTCACGCTGCCGCTGATCGCGCTCTCGGCGCTCCCGGTCGAGCACGTGGACGGGAAGCTGACGACGCTCCTGGCGGTGACCCCGGAGAATGGGGGCTTCCAGAACGACCCCGTGCTCGGGCTGGTCGAGAACCTCGGCATCTCCGGAGGCGTGCTCAGCGTGATGAAGATCTACGTCGGCCTTCTCGCCGCGACGATCCTCTTCATCGCGACGAACGCGGGGATCATCGGCGCCTCGCGGATCACCTACTCGATGGCGACCTACAGGCAGCTGCCGGAGGTCTTCCGCCGGTTGCACCCCCGCTTCAAGACGCCGTGGCTCTCGCTGCTCGTCTTTGGGGGCTTCGTCTCGATCCTCGTCCTGCTGCCGGGACAGACGCGTTTCCTCGGGACGATGTATTCGTTCGGCGCGATGCTCTCGTTCACGGTCGCGCACGCCGCGATCGTGCAGCTGCGGCGGCGCTACCCGGACGAGGAGCTCGCCTTCCGCGCCCGGCCCAACTTCCGCTTCCGCGGGGTGGACTGGCCGCTCTTCGCGGTCTTCGGCGGCATCGCGACGGGACTCGCCTGGCTCGTCGTCGTCGTTCAGAGCCCGGGAACGCGATACGCGGGGCTCGCCTGGCTCGCGCTCGGCTTCGCCGCCTACGCCTTCTACCGCCGGCGGGTGGTGGGCGCGTCGTTGACGGAGACGGTTCGTGCGCCGATCGCGATCGGCCCCGGGGTGGCGCTCGAGTACCGGAGCGTGCTCGTCCCGGTCGTGTACCGGCGTGAGTCGGAGGAGGCGGTCGACCTGGCCTGCCGCCTCGCGACCGAGCGCGGCGCCTCGATCGCGGTCGTGACGGTGCTCGAGGTGCCGCTGGAATTGCCGCTCGACGCGCCGCTGCCGGAGCAGCTCGAGTTGCGCGCGCACGACCTCCTCGACGAGGCCAGGGCGATCGGCGACGCCTACGGGGTCGACGTGGTCGGCAGGCTCGTGCGCGCGCGGCGGGCGGGGCGGGCCATCGTGGAGGAGGCCGAGCTGCGCAACAGCGAGATCATCCTGATGGGCGCCCCGCGGCGCGACGTGCGGCGGCGCAGCGGGCGGATCTTCGGCGAGACGGTGGACTTCGTGCTCAAGCATGCCCCGTGCCGCGTGATGGTGGCGGCGGCGGCGAGGGCCGCGTGACCACCTACCGCTTGCTCGTGACGATCTTCGGCGTGGTCGCAATGGCGCTTGGGGTCGCGATCCTGATCGAGACGGCGATGCGGGGCGGCGGCGTCGGCTATCTGATCGGCCTCCTCTTCATGGCACTCGGCGCGGGCCGCATCTACCTCCTCTATCGCCGCAGGCCGTAGGCCACTCAGTGCTCTAACCTCCGCTCGTGGCGCGGAAGATCCCAGGGCTCCAGCGGGTCCTCGATGCGCCGGCGCTCTTCTCGGTCGCCTACGGCGAGATCGCCTCGTCGATCTACGTCGCGCTCGGGATCATCGCCCTGCACGCGCTGGGCCTCACGCCCGAGGTGCTCGCGCTCGTGGGCGCCCTCTTCATCGTCGTCGCGCTCTCCTACGCGGAGGGCACGACCGCGATTCCCGAGACCGGCGGCGCAGCCACCTTCGTCCGCCGCGCCTTCAACGATCTCGCCGGCTTCCTGACGGGCTGGGCTCTCTTCCTGGACTACCTGATCGTGATCGCCCTCTCGGCGCTCTTCATGCCGCACTATCTCGGAGCTGCGCTTCAGTGGGGGTCGCTCGAGCACAACCCGTGGGACGTGGTCGTCGGGGTCTCCGTGATCGTGGGCGTCGCGGCGTTCCGGCTGGTGCGACGCTCGGCTTTCTACCGCTACGGAATCGTCGTCGCGGTACTCGACCTGCTGACACAGCTGATGCTCGTCGTGCTCGGCTTCGCGTTCCTCTTTTCCGGCGAGGCGCTGACGCACGGGATCTCGATCGGAACGCACCCGAGCTGGCACCAGATCGTCTTCGCGCTCCCGCTCGCGATGCTCGCCTACACGGGTCTCGAGACGGTGGCCAACCTCGCCGAGGAGACCCGAGAGCCCGGGCGCGACCTGCCGCGGAGCCTCTTCTCGGGGATCGGCCTCGTCGTCGTGATCTACGTGGCGATCGCGCTCGTCGCGCTCTCCGCGTTCCCCGCGCGTGCGGGCACGACCGCGCTCGGCACGGACTGGCTCAACGCACCGCTCATGGGGATCGTCGACGCGCTGCGCGGGCCGCTGCCCGACGGACTGGCGACGGCGCTGCGCATGTACGTGGGACTCACCGGCGCGGTGATCCTGCTCGTCGCGATCACCACCTCGATCTCCGGCTTCACTCGTCTCGCCCACTCGCTCGGCGAGCACGGCCAGCTGCCGCGCGCCTTCGGGCGCCTCAACCGCCGCACGCTCGTCTCGCCGCAGGCGATCGCCGCGGCCGCGCTCATCTCGATCGCGCTGCTCGTTGGGACGTCCTTCATCGAGGAGGACATCGCGTTCCTGGCCAGCCTGTTCAGCTTCGGCGTGCTGGGCGCCTTCACGGCAGCGCAGCTCGCCGTGATCAAGCTGCGCTTCAGCGAGCCGGAGCTCCCACGCCCCTACCGCGCCCCGGCGAACGTGCGCCTGGGCGGCGTCGAGGTGCCGTTGCCGGCGATCGTCGGCTCGGTCGCGACCTTTGCGATCTGGATCGCCGCGCTGGCCACGCACGCCGGCGCCCGCTACGGCGGCCCGGCCTGGCTTGCCGCAGGCCTGGTGGTCTACGGGTTCGTCCGCAAGGGGCGCGGGGAGGGCCTGCTCGAGCACGTCGAGGCACCGCGGGAGCACGTGCTCGAAGCGGAGTTCTCGAGCATCCTCGTCCCGATGAAGCTCGGGGCGATCGGCGAGGAGATGGTCGCCACTGCGGTCAAGCTCGCCGCCGAGCGCGGGGCGCAGGTCGAGGCCATTTACGTGATCCGCGTGCCGCTCGATCTGCCGCTCGACGCGGAGCTGAGCGACCAGGAGGAGCGCGCGGCTGCCTCGCTCGCCGAGGCGACGCTCCTCGGCGCCGACCTCGGCGTCCAGGTCCGGGCGGTCACGATTCGCGCCCGCTCGATCGGCCAGGCGATCGTCAACGAGGCCCTCGAGCGCGGCAACGATCTGATCGTCTGCGGCTCCTCGCCGCGCTGGCGGCGACAGCCGCGCTTCTTCTCGCCGACGGTCGAATACGTCCTGCGCAAGGCGCCCTGCGAGGTGCTCGTCGTGGCCTTCCCCGAGGGGGTCGTCGAGGAAGACGGCACGATTATCGAGTGAGCTAAGGTGAGCCCGTGAAGGCACTAGTCATCGGCTGTGGCCGCGTCGGCTCCAATATCGCCCTCCAGCTCGAGCGCGAGGGGTGGGACGTGACCGCCGTGGACGAGAAGGAAGAGGCGATCGGCCGTCTCGGCGATCACTGGGCCGGCGGTTTCGTCCTCGGTCACGGGATGGACACCGACGTGCTGCGCGAGGCGGGTATCGAGGAGGCCGACGCGGTCGTCGTCGCGACCGACGGCGACAACACGAACATCGTCATCGGCCAGGTCGCCCAGCAGCGCTTCGACAACCAGTGCGTGGTCGTGCGCGTGCTCGACCCGGCCCGCGCCGAGTTCTACCGCGGGCGCGGCCTCCGCACGATCTGCCCGACCTCCGTCGCCATCGACGTTCTGCTCGAGTCGGTGCGCGCCTGCGAGGTCCGGCCTGCGGCGGAGCCGGCCACTACCTGATGTACCTCCTGATCGCCGGCGGCGGCAAGGTTGGCGCCAACTTCGCCCGCACGCTGCTCAAGGACGGCAAACACGAGGTCACCCTGATCGAGCAGCGCCACGACCGCTTCGAGCGGCTCGAGCGCGAGTTCGAGCACCAGATCCAGCTCGGTGACGCGACCGAGATCTACGTGCTCGAGCGCGCCGGGATTGCCCGTCCGCCCGATGTGGTGGCCGCGCTGACCGGCGACGACGAGGACAATCTGATCATCAGCCAGCTCTCCAAGGAGAAGTACGGCGTGCCGAAGGTGATCGCGCGCGTGAACGACCCGCGCAACCAGGCCCACTTCGACCTGCTCGGGATCTCGCCCACGGTCTCGGCGACGCGGGGGCTGATGGCGCTGATCGAGCACGAGGTGCCGGAGCACGACCTGGTGCACCTGCTCGAGCTGCGCAAGGAGAATCTCGAGATCGTCGAGGTGCAGATCGACGAGGACGACCCGGCCGCGGGGAAGCGCGTCGAGAAGCTCGACCTGCCTGAAGGCTCCCGTCTGATCTCGATCATGCGCAACGGCCGGTCGGAGATCGCCGTCGGCGCGACCGAGCTGCTGCCCGGCGACCAGGTCTTGGCGATTCTCCAGCCCGGTAAGGAAGACGAGCTGAGGAGGGTCCTGCTCAAGAGCTGATGCGCTCGTTCGGGGTCATCCTGGCGGTCGCGGCGGCGGTGCTGCCGGGGGCCGCCGGCGGGGTGGGCGAGCATTCGCAGCTTCGCATGCGCCTGTTCGCCTCCGGCTTCGACTCGCCGGTGTTCGTCGGCATGCCGCGCAGCGAGCCCGGGAAGCTCTACGTGGTCGAGCAAGCGGGCGTGATTCGGGTGCTCGTGAACGGGAGGCTGCGCGCGCAGCCGTTTCTCGACATCCGCGGCCTAGTTCGGAGCGGAGGCGAGCAGGGCCTGCTCTCGGTCGCGTTCCACCCGAACTACGCGAGGAACCACCGCTTCTTCGTCTACTTCAATGACAAGAGCGGCGACGTGCGAGTCTTCGAGTTCCGCTCCAACGGGACCGTAGGGCTGCCGGGCACGGCCAAGTCGCTCCTGCGGGTTGGGCACCGTCAGTACTCCAACCACGACGGCGGCCAACTCCAGTTCGGGCCCGATCGTCGGCTCTACGCAGGGACCGGCGACGGCGGCTCGGGCGGGGATCCGCACAACCACTCGCAGAACCTGGGCTCGCGCCTCGGCAAGCTGCTGCGCCTGAACGTGGACAAGCCGGGGGCGCGCTGGCAGATCGTCGGGTACGGGCTCCGGAATCCGTGGCGCTTCTCCTGGGACCGCGCTACCCGGGACCTCTACATCGGCGACGTCGGGCAGGGCGACTGGGAGGAGGTCGATGTGCGCACGCCGGCCCAGCAGCGCGGGCTGAACAACTACGGCTGGCGGGTCTGGGAGGGCCGCGCCCGCTACCAAGAAAGCCAACAGCCGAACCCGCGCGGGAAGCTCGTCTTCCCGATCACCACCTACAGCCACGGCGCCGGCTGCTCGATAGCCGGCGGCTCCGTCTATCGCGGCAAGGCCGTGCCTTCGGCCCGCGGACGCTACTTCTACGGCGACTTCTGCCAGGGCACGATCTGGAGCCTGCGCGCCGTGAAGGGGAAGCTGCGCGGGCTACGGCGTGAGCCGCTCCGCGTTCGCGAGCTCGTTTCGTTCGGCGAGGACGCCGCCGGCGAGCTCTACGCCGTCTCACTGGAAGGCGCGATCTATCGTCTAACTGGGTGATGCGCGGACTCGGCCGCTTCGTCTTGGTCGCCACCTCGCTCGCGCTTGTCGGCGTCGCGACTGCCTGCGCGAAGTCGGACACTTTGCGGTCGACGAGCGTCGTCCGCGCTGGGGGCGACTGGGCGCGCTTCGGCTACGACGCGGGGCGCCATAACGTCGGGCCTGCCTCGACCGGGGTCACGGCTGCGAACCTACGCCGTCTCCACCGGCAGCAGGTGCAGCTTCCGGGAACGGTCGACTCCTCTCCGATCTACCTGCGGCACGTGGCGGTGCGCGGGCGCATGCACGACGTCTTCTTCGTCACCACCTCGTACGGGAAGACCCTGGCGCTGAACGCGGGCTCTGGCTCGATCCTTTGGACCTTCACGCCAGCCGGCTACAGGTCCTGGGCCGGTTCCGAGCGGATCACGAATTCGACGCCGATTGCCGATCCGCGCCGCCGCTTCGTCTACGCGGCCGCCCCGGACGGGCGGATCCACAAGCTTCGGGTCGGCAGCGGGGCAGAGATCCATGCCGATCGCTGGCCGGTCGTCGTGACCCGTCTGCCGCAGCGCGAGAAGATCGGGCCGGCGCTCAACTACTCCCGTGGCCTCGTGCTCGCGGCCACCGGTGGTTTCTTCGGCGATGCGCCGCCTTATCAGGGCCACGTAGTCGCGATCTCCGCGTCGTCCGGGCGGATAGTGCACGTCTGGAACGGGCTCTGCAGCGACCGCCCGGGCCTGCTCGACCCGCATTCGTGTCCCGAGAGCGGGGCGGCCATATGGGCGCGCTCCGGCGTCGTCGTTGATCCCACCACCGGTCGCCTTCTGGTCGCGACCGGCGACGGTCGCTTCGACACGAAGCGCTATTGGGGCGACAGCGTGCTCATGCTCTCGCCCGACGCCGGGCGTTTGGTGCGGAGTTGGACGCCCCGAGACCACGCCAGGCTCGAAAGCGGCGATGTGGACCTCGGCTCCACGGCCCCGGCGCTTCTCGGCCCCAGGCTCGCCGTGCAAGCGGGGAAGGACGGCAAGCTTCGTCTGCTGCGCCTGCCGAGCCTAGGAGGCGGCACCGGTCGTGTCGGCGGTGAACTGCAGACGGTCTCGGCGCCCGGAGGCGACGGTGTCTTTTCGACGATGGCGGTTTGGCGGTCGACAGGAACGGTGCGCCTCTTCGTAGCGACGTCGTCCGGAACCTGGGCCTACGCCGTGCGGGGTGGCCGGCTTCGCGTCTCCTGGAGGCGGAGAGAAGGCGGCACGAGCCCGATCCTCGCGGGCGGGCTTCTCTACGTCTACGACCCGAAGGGCGGTTTGAACGTCATCCGGCCGACCACGGGCGCGCTCGTCGCCCGCCTCACGGCCGGCGGCGGGCACTGGAACAGCCCGATAGTCACGGACGGCCGGATCGCCTTGCCGGAGGGCGACGCCAACGACCACCGCATCTCCGGCGTCCTCGACATCTTCCGGCTTAGCCCCTAGCCCGTCCGGCGGCGGCGGACCTGCGGGCCCTGCTGACCCAGCGCGGCGTACGCGAGAGCCTGAAGCGACTCGTTCAGTGAGCGGACCTCGTGCGCGAGGGCCAGAAAGCCCTCGTTGTGATCGAGCCGCCGGTTCATAGTCTGCAGCTCCGTGCGCAGCGCGTCGAGCCGCTCGAGGATCGCGTCGAGCTGCCGGTCGTCGAATGTCCTTCGGTCGATCACGCCTCGTAATTCTACGGCGTCACGCGCCGGCCAGGTCGACGGCCGAGCGAACCACCTTCGCGTCCGGGCCGAGCTGTGCGAGTAGGCGGTCCAGCGCGCCCGCGCCGGTCTCGACCGCATCGACTCTGCGACTCGCGCCGAGCTGGGCCAGCGCGACGCGAGCAAGGGGCTCGGGTGCATCGGTGAAGACGCCGAGCCGCGTGCCCGCTCCATGCAGGCGGCGCAGTGCCCCGCTCGCTGCCGCGTCCGGTCGCAGGTACACCGGCGCGTGGTTCTCGGCGAAGCGCTCCAGCAGGTCGCGCCAGTTCGGCAAGGCGCCGTCGAGCACGGCCGCCGCCTCGGCGCGGTCGTCGGGCAGCTCGACCTCGAGCCGCGCGCGGCGCGAGACGTCCTCGACCCAGTCGCGCCAGAGCGGACGCGTGTCGCCCAGGGCGCCGTCTAGGTCGATCGCGACGGCGTCCAAAGCCTCAGCGCGAGCAGTCCCAGGAGCAGGCCGGCAGCGTCGATCGCCACGTCCAGCGGCGAGGCGTGGCGGCCGCGGACGAAGTGTTGGTGGATCTCGTCCGAAGCGGCGTACGCGAGCCCGATCAGGAAGGCCGGCAGCTCCCGCCCGAGCGCGCGGAAGAGGAGCACCGCGAGGAGCGCGTACTCGGTCATGTGCGCGCCCTTGCGCAGGATCGTGTCCCACACTCCGAGCCCCGTTGAGAGGGCCGGCACCGAGGAGAGGGCGAAGATCACGAGCGCCCAGAAGACGACCGGTGCCCAGAGCGAGAAGCGGCGGGAGAGAGCCATCGGAGGGCCATGATAGGCTCGCGCCCAGAAGGCGAGCGGTAAGGGAACCCGGTGCGATTCCGGGACGGTCCCGCCGCTGTGAGGGGAGACGCTCCCGCGCCGAAGTGCCACTGGCCTTGTGCCGGGAAGGCGGCGAGGGAGGGAGCCCCGAGTCAGAAGACCTGCCGGTCGCCTCGAACCCGAACCCCTCGCGGAAGGAGGATTCGTGTCCAGGAGTCTCTTCAGTTGGCTCGCCGTCGGCGTGACGGCGCTCATGCTCGTCCCCGCGGCCGCGGCCGTAAGCGTGCACGTGCGGGTCGAGGGCAAGACGAGGAACATCTTCGGCTCGGTCGAGCCGAGCCTCACGGTGAAGGTGAACCCGCTCGACGCGCTCGACTCGGCCAGTCTCGCCGGCGAGTTCTACTACCACGTCACGACCACATCCTTCGGGCCCTACGTCGATCAGGTCGGCCGCTACCCGGCCGGCGGCTCGAAGGGCTGGGTCTTCAAGGTGAACGGCGTCTCGCCGCCGGTGGGCGCCGGCGCGGTCACGCTCAAGGACGGCGACAAGGTGCTCTGGTACTGGGCCACCTTCGGCCCGGCCGGCGGGCCGCCGACGCTCGTCTTGCAGGCAACGAAAAAGCGCGGCTGCTACCGAGCGCTCTCCCAGGACGACAACGGCAAGACGAAGCCCGCCCGCGGGGCGAGGCTGCACTCCGGCGGACGCAGCGTCCTCGCTCGCACCGGGAACGCGTGCCTCGGAGCGCACCGGGGCCTCGTGACCGCGACCCTGAAAGGCGCGGTGCGATCGAACGCGCTGCGGTGAAACGGTTCGCCGTTGCGGCGGCCGTCTCGGTCGCGCTGGCCGGGTGCAGCTCGGGAACGGGCGGCTCCGGCCAGGCGACCGTCTGGGTGACCCGCGACCGCGGGAAGCAGGTGTTGCACGTGGGCAAGGTCCCTGCCGGCCTGACCGCGCTGCAGGGTCTCGACCGCGTGGCGGAGATCAAGACCCGTTACGGCGGCCGCTACGTGCGTGCCGTCGACGGCGTGGCCGAGCACGGCCGCCGCTCCTGGTTTTACTACGTGAACGGCTACCTGGCCGACCAAGGCTCCGCCGAGTACCGGCTGCGCGAGGGTGACGTGGAGTGGTGGGACTACCGCTCCTGGCGCGACCCGCTGGACGACTCGGTGGTCGTAGGGTCCTTCCCGGAGCCGTTTCTCCACGGCTACGCGGGTAAGCGGCGACCGGTGGCCGTGCTCTACGCCGGGCCCCGCCTCCGGCGCGGAGCTCAGGCTCTTGCCAAACTCCTGCACGCACGCTCTCTCGGCCCGATCTCATCGGTGCCTCCGAAAGGCGCGAGCCTCCTGGTGCTCACGCGGGACCGTCCCGTTCGCTTCGCGCAGGAGGGCCAGGCGACGCCGCCCCGACCGGGCGGGCCCGTGCTCTTCGTCTTCACCGGTGACGCTCTCGAGCTCGCGCGTCACCCGAGGATGTTCCGCTTCCGGTACTCGGTGCCGTGAGCCCGGCGCCCGCAGCCGCGTTGCTCGCCGGGCTCGCCGCGGCCGCGCTCCTGGCCGATCGCACGATCTCCGTGGCGGCGATCGTGCTGCTCCTGCTCCTCGTCTGCCTGCGGGCCCCGGCTCCCCAACGGCGGTTCTTCATCCTGGGCGCTCTGCTATCCGGGCTGGGAGTCTTCCTCGTCAGCCCGCTCGTCGCGACGATCGGCTCGCACGTGCTCTGGAGCGGCCCCACGGTGCCGGTGCTCGGCCGGCTCGACGTGACCCGGGAGGAGCTGCAGGAGGCGCTGTTCCAGGGCCTGCGGCTGACCGCCGTGGCGCTTGCCTTCTCGGCCTACGCGCTGTTGCTCGACCACGACCGCCTGGTGCAGTCCGCGAGCTTCGCGCGCCGGTCGGTGCTCGCGATCGCGCTTGCGACCCGGCTCGTGCCCACGCTCGAGCGCGACGCAGCGGGTCTCGTCGAGGCGCTGCGCGGCCGCGGGGTGGAGGTGACCGGCGTGCACGGACGCGCGCGGCTGCTCTCGCCGCTGCTCGCAGGTTCGCTCGAGCGGGCGCTGAACCTCGCGGAGGCGATGGAGGCGCGCGGCTACGGCCGGCCCGGGGCGACGCGCTCGCCGAAACCGAGCTGGGGTGCGCGCGAGCGGCTGGCGCTGGCGCTAGGGCTGGCGGCGGTCGTGGTGGGGGCGCTGTGGCTCTAGCCCACGTGGAACGGCTTTCGTTTTCCTATCCGGAGGCGACGGCTCCGGCGCTCGACGGCGTCTCGCTCGAGCTGCGGCCCGGGGAGGTCGTCGCGCTGCTCGGGCCTTCCGGGTGTGGCAAGTCGACGCTGCTGCGCGCGCTTGCCGGGCTCGTGCCGCACTTTCACGGGGGCCGCTTCACCGGGCGGGTCGAGCTGGGCGGCCTCGATACGCGGCGCACCCGCCCCGCCGACCTCGCCGGCACGGTCGCGACCCTTTTCCAGGACCCGGAGGACCAGGTCGTGTTCACGCGCGTGGGGGCGGAGGTGGCCTTCGGGCTCGAGAACGTCGGCACGCCTCCGGAGCGGATCGAGGCTCGCGCGGCCGAAGCGCTCGCGGCAGTCGGCGCCGCCCACCTCGCGGAGCGGCCGGTGGCCGAGCTCTCCGGCGGCGAGCTCCAGCGTGTCTGCCTGGCGTCGGTGCTCGCGCTCGAGCCGCGGCTGCTGCTGCTCGACGAGCCGACCTCCCAACTCGATCCGGAGGGCGCGGAGGAGGCGATCGAGCTCGCGAGGGCGTCAGGTGCGGCCGTGGCCGTCTCGGAGCAGCGCCCCGACCGCGTGCTCGGATCCTGCGACCGTGTGCTCTTCCTCGAGGACGGCCGGGTCGTGCTGGACGCACCGCGTGACCAGGCGCTCGTTTGGCTCGAGCACCGGCGCCCGGCCTGGCTGCCGCGGGAGGCCGTGCTGCCCCGCTCCGGCCCGGCGTCTGAGCCCGCCTGCCGAGTCGAAAGCGTCTCTTTCGCCTACGGGGACACGCGAGTGCTCGAGGGAACGACCCTCGAGCTCGGCCGGGGCGAGGTGGTCGCACTCGTGGGCCCGAATGGCTCGGGGAAGACGACCCTGGCCAAGCTCGCCGCAGGCCTGCTCGAACCGAGCGCGGGCCGCGTCACCAGGCTCGGCCGGGCCTGCTATCTCTCGCAGGACCCCGGGCGCTACCTCGTGCGCGAGCGGGCGGACGAGGAGGTCGGGCTTGCGGTGGACGGTGATCTCGCGCGCGCACGCGAGGCTCTGGGAGCGGTCGGCCTCGCCGACCACGCCGCACGGCATCCTCGCGACCTTTCGAGCGGCGAGCGCGAGCGGCTCGCCCTCGCGGCGGTGCTCGTCGCCGAGCCCGACCTGCTCGTGCTGGACGAGCCCACCCGCGGCGTCGACCCAGAACGCAAGGACGAGCTTGCCGCGCTTCTACGCGCGCAGGCGCACACGCGCGCCACGCTCGTCGTGACAAACGACCTCGTCTTCGCCGGTGCCGTCGCCGACCGCCACGTTGCGACAGCTCCCGAACGGGAGGCGGCGCTTGTCTAGGGCTGCCACGCTCGGCGCCCTCGCGGCGGCGCTCGCAGCAGCCGCCTGGACCGCGGTCTTGCCTGACGACGCAGCGCTCGCGCTCCTGCTCGTCGCGGGCGGGCTGATCGTCGCGGGGGTGTCCTGGCTCGAGAGCGGCACGGGGTCGAGCAAGGAGCTCGTCCTGATCGCGACCCTCTCGGCCGCGGCCGCGGCGGGCCGAGTGCTGTTCGCGGCCGTGCCAAACGTGCAGCCGGTGACGGTGACGGCGGTCGTCGCCGGAGTCGCGCTCGGCCCAAGGGCGGGAATGGCCGTCGGGGGCCTCTCGGCGTTCGTCTCGAACTTCTACCTCGGACAGGGCGCCTACACGCCGTGGCAGATGCTCGCGTGGGGCGGGTGCGGCCTGCTGGGCGGCTTGGCCGCACCGCTGCTGCGCCGCCGCGTGCCGCTCGCGCTGACCTGCTTCGCGCTCGGCTTCGCCTTCGACGCGGTCATGGACGTCTGGCAGTGGCTCAGCTTCTACCCGCACACGTGGCAGGCCTTCGGCGCGCTCTACGCGCGGGGGATCTGGTTCGACGCGGCGCACGCGAGCGGGAACCTCGTGCTCGCACTCGTTGCGGGCCCGGAGCTACGGCGGTTGCTGGAGCGGTACGCGCGGCGCCTGCGTGCGGAGGTCGTTTGGACATGAGGCTCGCAGCCGCGGTCGCGGCGACCGCGATCGCCGCCACTCCGGTCAGCTTCCTCCAGGGGCGACAGGCTTCGAGCGGCGGCTTCGTCGAGCCCGGCGGCGCTTCGGGGCCGCTGTTGACCGCGTGGGCCGCGCTCGGGCTGAAGGCCGCGGGAGCGAGCCCGGGGCGCGCCGTGGACTACCTCGTCGCGCACGAGGGCGAGCTGACCGAGGCGACCGACGTCGAGCTCGTCGCCCTGGCGGAGAGCGCTCTCGGCCACCGGCCCGAGCGGCTGCTCGCGCGCATCCGCCGCCTTCAGCGCCCGGGCGGGGCGATCGGGCCGACGGTCAACTCGACGATGTGGGGGATCCTCGCCTTGCGCCAGGCCGGGGAGCCCGCACCGCGCGCCGCTGTAAGCCTCGTGCTCCGCCGCCAGGCCCGCTCCGGCGGATGGAGCTGGTACGCGGGCGGCCGCCCCGACTCGAACGACACCGCCGCCGCGGTGCAGGCGCTGCGAGCCGTAGGCGTCCGCGGTGCGCCGGTCCGTCGCGCGCTCGCCTACCTGCAGCGGCTCCGGAACCACGACGGCGGCTTCGAGCTGACTCCGGGCCGCGGCTCGGACACCCAGTCCACGGCCTGGACGATCCAGGCCTTCCTCGCGGCAGGCAGGCCCGTGCCCCGAGGCTCGCTCAGCTACCTGCGCAGCATGCGCAGGCCCGACGGCAGTTTCCGCTACTCGCGCCGCTACGCGACGACGCCGGTCTGGGTGACCGCACAGGTGCTACCCGCGCTCGCCCGGCGGGCGTTTCCCCTCCGCTAGCTCGAGCACGAAGTACTCCTCCACGTACAGGAGGCGGTAGCCGAGCCGCTCGTTGATCGCGAGCATGCCCACGTTGTCCTCGTCGTTCTCGGTCACCAGTCGCTCGAGCCCCGTCTCCCGCGCCCAGCGCACGGCTGCGGTCTTCGCCAGCAGCGCGAGCCCGCGGCGGCGGTGCGAGCGCAGCGTCGCCGTCATCGAGTTGTAGCCCACCCCCCGCTCGGGATCGACGGTGACGAAGGCCAGCGAGACCGGCCGCTCTTCCTCGAGCACGACGAAGCTGCCCTCGTCCGAGATGTCGGGATAGTCGAACTCCTCCCGCGTCCAACTCTCGAAGTCCACCTCCGTCTCGGGCTCGTCCGAGGGCATGTCGAGCTCGCCTTCGACGCAGATCGCGTGCAGCTCGTGAGCCCGGTCGCGCGTCTCACCGAGCGTCGCCAGCCGGAACCCCGGCACCGTTGGATCAGGCGGCGTCACCTCACGCACGTCGAGCCCGGAGACCCGGTTGCGGCCGGTTCGACGGAAGCCGCGCTGCGAGAGGAAGCGCGCGCCGACCGGATCGCCTGGCACGTAGCTCTCCACTCGCCACGCGTCCTCCGCGCGCAGGTACGCGACGGCTGTCTCGTAGAGCCCCGAGCCGATGCCCCGGCCACGGTGCTCCTGCGCGACGTTGATCCAGACGCGGCCCTTGCCGGGAGTCGGCACCGCCCACTCGAAGCCGGCCTCGACGTGGCCGACGACCTCGCCGCCCTCCACCGCCACCCAGTCGCGCCGCCGCTTTCGCCGGGGTGAGAGCTCGAGCTCATGCAGGAGACTGCGCTCGGTCAGCACTTGATGTGGGTTGAGCCCGACGGCGAGGCGCACCACGGCCGCCGCGTCCTCCGCCCGCAGCTGCCGGATCACCGCTCCAGCACCCAGATGCCCTGGTCGTAGAGCAGGCGGTAGCCGAGGCTGTCGTTCAGCGCGAGCATGCCGGTGTTCTCGCGGTCGTTCTCGGTCAGGAGCCGCTCGATCCCGTTTGCAGCCGCCCAGCGGGTGGTCGCGAGCTTCACGAGCAGCGCTAGCCCGCGGCGCCGATAGTCCGGCAGGGTCGCGGTCAGCACGTTGTAGGCGATCCGTCGCTCCGGATCGACCGTCAGGAAACCGAGCGACACGGGCTGCTCGCCGTCCAGCACGACGAAGCTGCCCTCGTACGAGAGATTCGGGTGCTCCAGTTCGTCCCATTTCCACTCCACCAGGTCGGGTGGCAGGTCGACTTCGCCGTTCCTGCAGAGCTCGAACAGCGCCTCGACCTGGTCCAGCGACGCGGCCAGCGAGGCCAGGCGAAAGCCCCTCGCTTCCAACTCCGGCAGGCGAGAGAGATCGACCGCGCGAGGATCGACGTCGGCCACGCGGTCGGCGCTGGTCAGCTCGAAGCCGCGCTGCCCGACAAATCTCTCTCCGGCGGGATCGCCGTCGACCCAGGTGCGCAGCCGGTAGGCGCCCGCGGAGCGGAGGTGCGCCTCCACGGTCCGGTAGAGCTCGGCGCCGACGCCGCGACCGCGATGCTCGGGATGGACGCCGATCCAGAAGCGCCCCTTGCCGGCCTCCGGCGCCGACCACTCCAGGCCGGCGAACGCGTGGCCGACGAGTGCGCCGTTGGACTCGGCGACCCAGTCCCGCTGGAACGCCCGCGGCGGCGGCTTGCTCGCACGGTGCCAGACCAGCTGGCCCGTTTCGATCCGATGCGGGTTGACGGCCAGGCCGAGCCGGGCGGCCGCGTCTGCGTCTTCCTTCCGGAGCGTGCGAATCACGCTCCTATACTCGCGACAAGGGGACCGGGGCGGCGAGAACACCGCAACACGCAGCCTAAGGACTGAGCGGCGGCGGGTTGGTACCCCTGCGGATCACATCACGCTCAGCCCGCGCCTGAAGTACGCTCGGATATCCGTCACGATCTTCGAAGGGAGGAGGCATGGTGAAGCTCTTCGGTGGAGTCGTCGCGGGTGTTGCGGCGCTTATTCTCGCCACCGCCGCGACTGCGGCTCCGCCCACGTTCTCGAATACGACGCTCTTCTCGTCGTGGTCGCCGTCGGCGTTCTTCCAGCCGCCGCCCGGCCTGGTCACGGCGCCACACGCAAACCAGAGCGGCAACAGCGAGCCCGCGATCGACTTCGGCGGGCCAGGCAACGTCATGGCCGTCGACGGGCTCGGGTGGCTCCCGTTCCAGGTCAACTTGTGGAAGGGCCATTTCGGCGACATGCCGCCGGCCTACTTCGGCGGCATGGACACGCTGCTGCCGATAAGCGGCGCCGGCCGCGTCAATCTCGGCGACGGCGACGCCGACGTCGAGGTGACGTCAGCCGGGACGATCCTGCTCGCCGACCTCGACATCATCCTCAACCACGCCCTCAACAACGCCCAGCTAGGCGTCTCCGTGACCCGTTGTCCCGCAGCGGCGACCGGGCCGGCCGGCTGCACCTCGACGCTCCTCGACCAGGCGGGTGCCGACCGCGAATGGATCACGACGATTGGGACGAACGCCTGGCTCTCGTACCACGACTCGGCCTCCAGTTCATTGATCCATGTCTGGCGCTCGACGAACGACGGCCGCACCTGGTCGCCGGTGTCGAGCCCGATCCCCGGTCAGGGCTCGGTGACGGGCAACTCGACCTTCAACAACTCGATTGGCCCGATCGTGGCGGACTCGCACACGGGCAACGTCTACCAGCCGTTCACCGCCGGCGAGGCCGGAATCCAGAAGGGGACGAGCTCCGCCTTCAACAACGTGTACGTCTCACGATCGACGGATGGGGGGAGGACGTGGACGGCCCATCTCGTTTACCACGCGCCGCTGTTCACGGACCTCGCGAACTTCTGGCCCGCGCTCGGCGTCGATCCCTCGACGGGCACCCTGTACACCGCCTGGACCGATCGCCACGGCGTCTGGGTCTCGTCCTCCACGGATGCCGGTGACCACTGGAGCATGCCGCTCAAGGTCTCGACGGCGACGACTACCGTGATGCCGTGGGTAGCCGCCCTCAATGGGAAGGTGGACGTCGTTTACTACGGCTCGTCGGCGGCCTCCACGGACGACCCGACCGCCGTCTGGAACACGTACGACTCGCAACTGCAAGGCGGCGTCTGGTCGACCGGCGTGGTCAGCAACACGCCGAATCGCCTCGGTCGCGTCTGCCTGCAGGGTTCGGCCTGCACTGCCGATCGCGAGCTGCTGGACCTCTTCGAGGTAGCGCAGGATCCCGCCACCGGCAAGGCGGCCGTCATCTACACGGACACGACGATCGACACCTGGACCGACCAGGGCGTGACGCATCAGCTACCGGAGATTGTGCTCGCCTACGAGCAGTAACGACTTAACGAGGGGCCCGTCCGAACTGCGGGACCGGGCCCCTCGCTACCGTCATCGGCCGATCGGCACCTCTGGGAGGCTCTTCTCGAGCTGCCAAACTCACGGGGGCAATAAGACGCGTCCAAACGATCGGCGGCGCGATGATGCGTATGTTCGGGGCTACACCCGGTTCCTGGCTCTTTCGCGGTTACGTGAAGGCTGTCGAGCGTTTTCGGGAGCAGGCGGCTATCGGATCAGACAGCGCTCGTGAGGTCTACCCGCCGCTGTTCGAGGCCCTGAACTGGGCTCACTCGCTGTGGGACACGTGGTTCCGGCTCGTCGAACCGCAGGACCGACATCTCGACGGCCTACGCTACGTGCGCGACCGTTGCCACCACCAGCTGGCATCTGCGATCTACCCCGATGCCGAAACACCCGGCGGCTGGCGTTGGTATGCGATCGGTCATCTGCCACCCGAGGATCCTGGTCGCGGGCACGACCGTGAGGGCGCCAAGAATTACACCGAGCTCCTGGCACAAAGGCCGGTTCTCGAAACACTCGAGATCGTGGAGAGCCACTTCCGCTCGATCCTCCCCGATCACCAGTTGTAAGCGGACCGGATGCTGTTAAAAGTCTCGTGCCTCGGTCTGCTGGATTGGGCGGCGAGGCTCCAAAATCGCGTCGTAGCTCTACAGAGCTGGCTCCACGGCTTGCGCTACTGGGGCGCGGGCGCGTAGCCGTCACCCTTTGGCAGAAGTGCGACACGGTACCTCTACCCAGAGCGCGCTTACGCAGTCCAGGAATTGAATCCAAGCCCCCGCTCCGGCCCCTCGGGGCCGTTCAGGGTCGGAACTGAGCGGCTCGACATTGTCCGCCCCGTTGTCGGTTTGACGGCTACGGACATGTTTGCAAGCCTTCTCGGGCCGGTCGTCTGCCCAGCGGGGACTCAGCTACCGGCGGCCGGCTGAGGAGGTCTCATGAGATCTCGCGGGCTTCTCGTTGTGGTAGCAGCGGCGCTTGCCGTTGGCTTCAGCGCTGCGGCCTTTGGCAGCAGTGCAAATGTCAGGGTTACCCGCGACGGCACTGCCGCGAGCTACCTGCGCTACGACGGGTCGAGCGACGCCACGACCACGGCCTGCAGCACGGGGAAACGCTCGCAGAACGAGCCAACTGTGGCGGTCGATCCGCACAACACCCAGGTTGTCGTTGCCGGGTCGAACGACTACTGCGCCGCGATCGTCAACGGTGATACCTGGGCCGGCTACTACCGCTCCACCGACGGCGGCTCCGCCTGGCAGGACAGCCTCGTCCCGGGCTATCCGGCCGACGCGTCTGCGGCCGGCCTCGCCTCTCCCGCTCACGGAAGCTGCGCCGGCGCCGGCGACCCTTCCCAGGCCTTCGACCGCGACGGGCGCCTCTTCTACGCCTTCATCTGTTTCAACCGCTCGAAGCCGATCAATGGGAGTGTGTACGTTGCGCGCTACGCGGACGACGGCGCAGCCTACGACCGAACCGTCCTCGTCAAGAGCGGAACTCCCTCCGGGCTCTTTCTGACAGGGCTCTTCCAGGACAAGATCAACCTGACGGCCGATCAGACCGCGGGGCCATTCTCCGGCAACGTCTATTTGGCCTGGTCGCAATACAACGGGTTCGCGCCGAGCAACGCAGTGCTCTTCTCCCGCTCGACCGACCACGGCTTGACCTACTCGAGGCCGATCCGAGTAACACCGGTGTCGCTGGGGACCGCATCGTTCGCCGACCTCGCTGTCGGTCCTGACGGCGCCGTGTACCTGACCTTCCTGACCTATCCGTCCTCGTCCACTCCGAGCACCGACGTCTGGCTCTCGAAGTCGACCGACGGCGGGACGTCCTTCGGGCCGCCCGCGCACGTGGCGTCGATCGCGCTGTTCGACTCGAGCGAGTTCAGCGGGAACGGCGCCTCGGACTGCGGCGACGGCCCGTTCGCGTGTCCGAGCGGACTCACCTTCTCCCGGTTCAGCTCAGCACCGGCAGTCGCCGCCGACGCCAGCGGCGTGCACGTCGTCTGGAACGCAGAGCTGGCGAGCGGGCAGTCGAAGGTCTTCGTCCGCAACTCGCCGGACGGAGTGAGCTGGCCGACCGCGGCCGCCACCCTCGACGCTGTGCCGACCGGCCACCAGTGGACGCCGGACATCGCCTCCGCAGGCGGGGTCATCAGCCTCGTCTTCTACGACTCCCGCGGCGATCCGGCCTACTCGCCGAGCCTCCCGCCAGGGGATACCACGAGCGGGCAGAACTCGGGCGACGTCGTGAATACCTTCGTGGCCAAGTCCGCGGACGGCGGAGCCAGCTGGAGCGAGACCCAGATCTCGACGCACGGCAGCAACTTCAACTGGGAGACGCACGGGTCGCGCCGTGACCCCTTCTGGGGCGACTACATCTACGTCTCCGCAGTCGGCAGCACCGTCGTCGCCGCCTGGACGGACTCCCGTGATCTCGTCCCCGGAACCGATCCTCGCGAGACGGGCGCCGACGACGACCAGGACGGCTTCGACGTCTACCAGCCCTGCACTTATGTGCCGAACGACATCAACGCTCCGTCCTACTCGTCCCCGCTCATCAGCGACCCCTGCCTCTCGCAGGGAGGACTCGACCAGAACATCTACGCAGCGGGCGGTTGAGCTCGCGCGCAGCTCGATGGCGGGCGCCCAGTTTTGGCCGGGCGCCCGCCGGCATCGGGGGCTCAACCCTGATGAGAAGCGACCCTTCGGCCGCCTAGCTGTCTTCTGCGGCGGCCTGGTCAAGTACCGCACGCGCGTCCCGTCGGCGAGCTTCGCGTACTCGATTTCCCCTGACGGAAACCATGTCCTGGTGTAGTCGCTGTTCCGCCCAGATTCCGTGTGCATGTATCCGGGCGAACCCGACCGGGCGTGTGCACCATCGCCTGCTCCCTCTGAAGATGCCGCCGGCTCTTGCTTCAAACCGTTGAGCGCGTTAGCTTCGGCTGCGTCTACCAGGGGAGGATCGATGGGGAATCGTTCCGCGAGCCGGGCAGCTGTCCACAGCGCTGTCGCTCTACTGATTTTCTCGCTTTCGACCGTCGCGCTGGGGGCCCCGACGCCAACAGTCGGCGATCGAACGCACGCGCGCAGCATTGCCGCGAGCCAGTCACCGATTCCGGGTGTGCTCGGGGTCGACCACTTTGGCGTCACTGTGCCCAATGTCGCTCAGGCGCGCGACTGGTTCGTCAATGTCCTCGGTTGCGTGGCACCGCTCCAGTTCGGCCCGTTTTTCGATCCGAACGGAAGCCTGATGACGCGCCTCGTCGGTGTCCATCCGCGAGCGGTGATCGATCAGATCGTCGAGCTCCGATGCGGCACCGGCTCGAGCATCGAGCTCTTCCAGTACACCGCCCCGCACCAGGACCAGACGTGGGCGAAGAACTCGGACTTCGCCGGCCACCACGTGGCTCTCTACGTCACCGACATCGGCCAGGCCGTTGCTTACCTCGAACATCAGCCGGGTGTGCAGAAGTTTCTCGGGCCGTTCCCCGTCGCTGACGGGCCGGCGGCAGGCCAGACGATCAACTACTTCAAGACCTTCTTCGGCCTTTACATCGAGCTGATCTCGTATCCGAACGGGATGGCCTACGAAACCACGGCGACGACGAGGCTCTGGAATCCCGCCGACGTCGGGGCCACGCCGTGGTCGACCGGCCTCCCCGGTCTGCTTGGGGTTGACCACTTCGGCATGACCGTCCCCGACATCGACAAGGCTCGTGGCTGGCTGGAGAGCACTCTCGGTTGCAGCGCACCGCTTAACTTCGGGCCGTTCTTCGATCCCGTCGGCGACCTGATGACACAGCTCGTCGACGTGCACCCGCGAGCGGTGATTCACCACATCAACGTGCTGCGCTGTGGTGCGAACGGGGCAAACATCGAACTCTTCCAGTATTCCTCGCCCGATCAGGACAAGCGAACGCCTCTTAATTCCGACTGGGCGGGGAACCACTTCGCCGTCTACGTGACCGACATCGACCGTGCGACAGCGGCGATGACGGGACGAGGCGCCCGACCGTTTGTCGGACCATTCCCGGTTACCGGCGGCCCTGCCGCAGGCCAGTCGATCAACTACTACCTGCCGCCGCTCGGGCACTACTTGGAGCTCATCTCCTATCCGAACGGAATGGCGTACGAGGCGACCGCACCAATCCCGCTCTGGAGCCCGCGCAAGCCAGGAGGTTGACCCAGCACTTGCCCCGGCCTGCAGGTGAGACCCGCCGGCCGGGGCCCAGTTCGCCTCGCTGAGTCGCGCTGAGCCCGCCTGATATGCGGGCTTAGCCCTTCGCTCAACCGTCCGGGTTCGGCTCAGTCGGGTTCAGCCGCTGCATGCGCCGACGCATCACCCTTGCCGTCGGCGCCGTCCTTGCGGCAACGGTGCCGACAGCCGCCGCCGTCGCTTTTGCTTCGGCCTCTTCGAGAAGTGCCCAATCCGCCTCCTACGCGCGCGGAAGCGAGGTTGCGGCTCCAAGAACAGGCGCTCTCTCGCTTCGGGCCGCACCGCGTTCGAGGCGTGTGCTGGCTCGCGTTGGCTCGCGCACGCCCTTGGGCAGCGCAAGGCGGCTCGCCATCGTCCGCGAGCGGGGGCGCTGGCTGGGCGTCATCTCCGAGGAGCTCGGGAACGGGGTGCTGGGCTACGTGCGCCGGTCGGAGGTGCGACTCTCACGCAACCCGTACGTGCTCGAAGCCGACCTCTCCCAGCGTCAGCTGACAGTCCGGCGCTGGGGCATCCCCTGCGGCGATTCCCGATCGCAATCGGAGCCCCGTCGTCCCGGACGCCAAGTGGGCGCTTCTCGATCACCGACAAGCTCCGGGACTTCTACCCTCCGCCTACGGCTGCTGCGTGCTGGCCCTGTCCGGTCATCAGTCGCATCTGCCGTCTGGCTGGAAAGGCGGGGGCAGGCTGGCGATCCACGGCGGCGGAGGCATCGGCACCGCAGTTTCGAGCGGTTGCCTGCACGCAGACGAGGCCAATCTGCGGTTCCTGATGGCCTCGGTGCCGTCAGGGACGCTGGTTGTGATCCATCCCTAAGAGCGCGAGCGTCAGGCGGCGCAACCGTGCGGGTTCGGTTCAGGTCGGCTCAGCCATGCGCCATACTCGCGACAGGGGACGGCGCCGGCGAGAACGCCGTAACCATGCGGTCTAGGGGCGCAGCGGCGGGGGATTGGTACCCCCGCGGGTACCCCTACCGCTCTTTGACGATCTGCCGCACCCACTCCCGCGAGAGGCCGGGCACGCGGGCGATCGTCGTCAGGCCGGCGCCCTCGGCGTGCGCCTGCCTGATGGCGGCGTGGAGCTCCGTCCGTGCCTCGACCAGGCGCGGCTCAAGGCGCTCGATTCGCTCGGCGGCCTTCGCCACGCGGTTCATCGTCTCGGCGCTGATAGTGGCGATGTTCGCCGCCATATGCTCTTGTGCCTCTTTCGCGGGAAGAACCGGGCCGGGCGGCGAGCCGAACGCCTAGGACGCTTCCCACGACCCGGCCCGGCTAAAGGCTGCAGCGCCGAAGGCCGCGGCGCCCGGATGAGCCGTGCAGCGAGGCGCGGGCCCCGAATTCGAGTTGCTGCCTCATAGGAAGAAGACACATCGTGCGCGCCGTCTAGAGAGCAAGAGCCGGCGGGCGCTTGGCGGCCGTACGGCTGGCGAGCTACCCGCCGGCTCTAGCGACGTCCAGTTCGGACGTCGTTCCTTCATTGGCCTCGGATCGGTGGTAGAGGGGGAGCCGCCGAAGCGGCTCCCCCTCTTTGCCTCTGCCCGGGGGAGAAATGCGATCCAGGCAGGTCCTTAGCGATGCTCCGTTACGGGTCGATCGTCCCGAAGCTGAAGCTCAGGATCTCGACCCCCAACGGCTGCTGGATGTGCAGCACGACGTTGGTGTAGGTAAGCGACGTCAGCCGCACCGTCCATTTCCCGCTCGGGCACTCGGTGGCCGAGCTCGGAGGCGTCGGCACCGGCAGGGTCGCCGAGAAGGTGATCTGGCCGTTATGCGGCGTGATCGTCTCGGTGGGGCCGGCCACGTCCTGCGTGACGACCGGCTGACCCGGCGCCACGTTGCCGCCGTGGTTGACGCATTCGTAGTTCGCTGTCACCGAGTCGGCTGTCAGGAAGACCACGGCCGGCTCGTTGCCGAGCCCGGCGGCCTTCCCGCTGCATGTCAGCCCGCTCGTCGTCGACTTGGTGCACGACGGCGTGCCGATGAAGTGCGCGCTCGACGCGAAGGCGAAGGCCGCGAAGGTGCCAAAGGCGGCCAGCGCGGCGAGCGCGAGCGCAAGTCGTGTCCTCAAACGCATGGTCTGAGTCCTCCTTCTTCTAGGGTCGAAGCACCCGGAACGGGTGATCTTCGTCTAGCGAGATGGTTCTGCGCCGAAGGCGCAAGTAGACTCAGTCGCAAGCACCACCTCCCCTCTGTCGTCTTGGCTAAGCCGTCGGAGAATGAGGTCGGTGTGCTGCCCCGCCCCGCGCGCAAACGTGGGGTGGGGCTTCTTCTTTCGTGCACAACCTCGAACCGTTGAAATCGCGAATCCCGTACGTCCGCCCTCCCCGGTGGACGCAGCGGCATCCCAATGACTTGCCGCAGTCACGGTTATGTTTTCGCGTTTGCATACAAATTGCAAACACCTAGGCTGCAAACGCGGCGCAAAAAGTCCGCAAGTAGCGAGCGAAACGGCCTCTTCAACCGCAAGAATGAGCCGCGTGCCGATGACCCGGCCCGCTCCGAGGCGTTTCGGAAGGCTCGCGAACGTGCGGCCCTACCCGTCACCGAGGACGGCCCGGTGGTCTTCCACTCGCTGCGTCACACCGGCATCAGCCGCCTTGCCAACCACCCGGCGATCCCGCTCTGGACAGACCAGTGCGTCCGCGGGCCGGAAGGCGGAAGCCTTGTCGAGATCCCCCTCGCCGATGCAGAGGGAAACCCGAACCTCCGGCCCTGCAAGCTCTGTCTCGCGGGCGGCAAGAGCCGATCATGGGGCCGCCTGCCGGACGGGTAGCCACCTGGTACCCACTCGGTACCCATCCTCCCCCTGAGAAGCACTGAGGCCCGCTGATGCGGGCCTCGCTCGTTCGGCTCAACCGTGCGGGTTAGGTTCAGCCGGGCTCAGCCGGTCTCAACCATGCGCAATACTCGCGAAATGGCGACCGCCTCGATCGTGACGATCGGGAACGAGCTCGTCTCCGGCGACACCGTCAACACGAACGGGTCCTGGCTCGCCGCCCGGCTCGAGGCGCTCGGCGTGGACGTGCTCCTGATCGCCGCACTGCCCGACGAGGAGGAGCGCATCGCCGCGTTGGTCCGTGCCCAGACCGCAGACGCCGACGTCGTGCTGGTCACCGGCGGCCTCGGCGGCACGCCCGACGACATTACGCGCGAGGCGATTGCGATGGCGTTCGGAGTCCCGCAGGAGGAGCAGCCCGAGGTGGCGGAGCGCCTGCGCGCCCGCTTCAGCGGCGATCCCGACTACGTCACCCAGTGGGCGCAGCTTCCCGCGGGCAGCCGGCCGCTCGAGAACCCGCTCGGCGGCGCACCCGGCTTCGTGCTCGGCAACGTGTATGTCCTGCCCGGCCTGCCCGCTGAGATGAAGGCGATGTTCGAGACGGTCGCGGCCGAGCTAGCCGGGGGAAGCCCGATCGGCTCGTGGCGGCGCACCTACCGCACGACCGAGAGCCGCATCGTCGCCGTGCTCGAAGCGGGAGGCGAGCGACACCCTGCCGTCAGGATCGGCTCCTATCCCAGCTTTGGAGCCGAAGGCAGCGCCGTCGAGGTCGTGCTCAAGTCGAACGATCCCGAGGCACTGGCTGCGGCCACGGCCTGGTTCGAGCACGAGCTGGATCAGGCGGTCGGCTGACCTGCTACCTTGTTGGCGGTCGCTCGATCTGGGCACTCGTGTGACTTCGGTGCACTGCTCGGATCATGAGAACCAGCATCCTCGACCACGCGTTCCCTCACTCACCCATCCAGGGGTTCCGGTTGTTGCGGCGAATTGCCGATGGCGTGAGAGTGAAGGTGGGTCGCCGCAGCCTCGTCGTCGTCATCGCGCTGATCTCAGCGGTCGGCGTCTTCGTGCTAGTCAAGCGGACCGGCACGACCGTCTTTGCGGCTGCCGCCACGCCCGACTGGCGCTACCTCCTGGCTGGTCTCGCGATCTGCGCAGCGGTGCAGCCGCTCCGCGCGCTTGCTTGGAGTTCGACGGTGCGCTCTCCGGTCGGCTTCCGCGCGATGTACACCGCCAGCTCCGTCGGCTCGTTTCTCGACACTGTGCTGCCCGGCCGCCTCGGCGAGGCCTCGAAGGTCGCCGTGCTGAAGGTCGCCGCGGGGCCGCGCTGGCCGGGCTTCTCGCGCGCGGGCGGGAGCCTCCTGTGCGCGCACCTGCTCGAGATGGTCGCCTTCGTGCTCGTCGGCGCCGCCTCGGTGTTTTTCCTCCCCGTGCCGGGCTGGGCGAAGCTGACGATGATCGTCGGCCTGCCGCTTGCCGCCGGGGGATTGCTACTTCTTTCCGTCCTGCACCACAAGGTCAGCCACCGGCTGCCGCAGGGTGTCGGCGCGTTCCTCGCGGGCGCCGCCGCGCCCAAGCGGATCATGCTTCGCGCCGGCCTGATCCTCATCGTCACCTGGATCGCCCGCTGGTTCGGCGTCCTCTTCCTGCTCCAGGCCGTCGGAGTCCACATAGGCGTCGGTGGGGCGCTGCTCTACATGGTCGTGACCGGGCTTGCGAACACGATGCCCTTCCTGCCCGGCAACGTCGGCCTCTATCAGGCCGCCGCGGTCGGCGCGCTGGCGATGGGCGGCCACGGCGGCACGACCGCCGTCGCGGCGAGCGTGTTCACCCCCGCGGCCGGCAGCCTTGCAACCGCGATGGCGGCGATGGTCGGACTTGCGTTCTACAGTCGCCACATCGGCGACCTGCGCAAAGCAGCCTTCCGCTTCCAGAACGCCTAACCCAGCTTCGACGGGTCGGTGAGCTGCCCGTCGCGGCCGACGTAGCCGTCCTTCGCGCCGACCACGAGTAGGACGAGCTCCTCGTCGCCCACGCTCGTCACCTGGCGCGGGGTCGTCGACTCGACGTGGCAGAGCCCGCCGGGGCCGAGCTCGCGCGACTCGCCGGGCAGCGCGAACCGCGCCCGTCCCGCGTGGACGAAGTAGAGCTCGTCCTGCTCCTCGTGGTAGTGCGGCCGCGCGACGATCCCGGGCTCGAGCACGAGGACGTTGACCCCGAAGGCCGTCACGCCGAGCTCCTGCCGCACCTTGCGGAAGACACCGTCGCCCATCTCGTCGATCGACCCGAACGCGAAGCCCACAGGCTGAGCGTACAGCCCGGAACTGCCTAGCCCGGAACCGGAGTGAGCGCCGGCTCACCGCGCTCCAGGGCCAGGAGATTGTCGACCACGAGCCGCGTCATCTTCGCTCGCGTCTGCCGGGTCGCGCTGCCGAGGTGCGGTGTCAGGACCACGTTCGGAAGTCCCAGGAGCTCGCGCGGCACATCGGGCTCGTGCGCGAACACGTCGAGCCCGGCCTGGATCCGACCCGTGACGAGCTCGGCGATCAGGGCCGCCTCGTCGACGATCTCGCCCCGCGCCGTGTTCACGAGGCAGGCGCCGTCGCGGAGCAGCGACAGCCGCCGTTTTTCGACCAGCCCTTCGGTCTCGGGGGTCAGCGGCGCATGGATCGTGACGATGTCCGCCTCCGCGAAGAGCGCATCAAGGTCACGGAACTCCGCCAGGTCCGTGTCCACGGGTCGGCGTTGCGTGTAGAGGACGCGAAGCTCGAATCCCCGGGCGCGCCTCGCGACGGCGCTCCCAATTCGCCCGAGGCCGACGATGCCGAGCGTGGATCCGGTCACCTCGTCTGCCAGGCCGCCCTCCGACCACGACCCCGCCCAACCGTTCGAGCGCACGAGCCGGTCGCCTTCCACGACCTGCCGCCTCGTCGCGAGGATCAGCGCGAGCGCGAGATCCGCCGTTGCGTCGCTGAGAACGCCGGGCGTGTTCGTGACGACGACGCCGCGCTGGGCGCAGGCCGCAACATCGACGCGGTCGTAGCCGACGCCGAAGTTGGCGACGATCCGAAGGTTGGGAAGCAAATCGAGCGGAACGGGCTCGTTCGCCAGAATGAGGGCCTCGACATCGGCACGTGGTTGCGTGAGGGCGGCAAGCTGCGACACCTCGACGTCGTCGAGCTCCTCGAACGCGTCCCCGGGGTAGCGGCGGGTGGCGAGAACCTTCATCGGGGTTGCAGGATCTCGTATCTCTCGACTCGGCGGCGCCACGCGTGCGACAGCTCCCGCCCGAGCGCGAACGCAGCATCGCCCGTTCCTGAACTGGCGCTAGCATCGGTCGTGTGGCCGTTGCGTCGCCTGAGCGCTACCTCGCCGACCTGAACCCCGCCCAGCGCGAGGCCGTCCTTGCGACCGAGGGCCCGCTGCTCGTGGTCGCCGGAGCCGGCTCCGGCAAGACGCGCGTGCTGACCTACCGGGTCGCGCACCTGATCAACGCGTGCGGCGTGAAGCCGAACGAGATCCTCGCGATCACCTTCACGAACAAGGCCGCGGGGGAGATGCGGGAGCGGCTCGAAGACCTGCTCGGGCCCGTCGCGCGGACGATCTGGATCCTCACCTTCCACGCCGCCTGCGGGCGGATCCTGCGCCGCGAGGCGCAGCGCCTGGGCTACCGCTCGAACTTCACGATCTACGACCAGGCCGACCAGGTTCGCCTCACCAAAGCCTGCCTCGAGGAGCTCGAGCGCGACCCCAAGCGCTTCGTGCCACGCGGCATCCACGCGCAGATCTCCGCAGCCAAGAACCAGCTCGTCACGCCGCAGGAGTACGCGAGCCGCGTTGCCTCGTTCTACGACCAGACCGTCGCCGAGACCTACGACCTCTACCAGCGCCGCCTCTTCGCCTCGAACGCGGTGGACTTCGACGACTTGCTGATGCTCACCGTCCAGGTGCTCGAGAGCTTTCCGGAGGCCCGCGAGCGCTGGCAGAAGGCCTTCCGCTACACCCTCGTGGACGAGTATCAGGACACGAACCACGCGCAGTACCGGCTGCTGCAGCTGCTGGCGGAGAAGCACCGCAACGTCTGCGCCGTCGGCGACCCTGATCAGTGCTTGGTTGCGGGAACGCAGATCACGATGGCCGATGGCTCGAACAAGCCGATCGAACGGGTTCGGGTCGGCGACGAGGTGATGTCCTGCCATGGAAGCGGGCGCTTTGCCCCCTCGGCAGTGACGCGCGTGCACCGCGGCTCCAGGCGCCACGGGATCGCGATCACCACCGCGAGCGGGCGATGCATCGTTTCGACGGCGGAGCACACGCATTTCGCCGGCTTCAAGACTGGCGTAACGCCGCAGCTCCACATGACGTACCTGATGTGGAAGGCGGGCAGCGGGTTTCGGATCGGGACGTCGACGACGTATGCAGACGGGCGCGGGCGGCCGCTACCGGGCCCGGCAATCCGGCTGAATGGCGAGCACGCAGACGCGTGCTGGGTCGTATCGGTGCATGACGACGAAGCCGAGGCTCGCGGTGCGGAGACGCTGCTCTCGCTGCGCTACCAACTGCCGACGCTTCCGTTTGTCGCTCGGCCGTACCCCGGCAGCGAGGGCCGTAGCCCCGTCGCTAACCAGCGCTTACTCGACGGGATCTTCAAAGAAATGGACACGGAAACCGGAGGGCGCACGCTCTTGCGTGACCAGGGCTTGAGCTTCGACTTCCCGCACTTCACAGCGGCAACGACGAGGAGCGGGAAGCGCGTAAGGAGGCGCCTCACCGTTTGTCTATGCGGCGATTCGCGTAGTTCAAGGCCGATGCACCGACTCTCGCTGTTCGGCTACGACGACGAGGGAGGGAGCGCGCTCCGAGAAGCGGGCTTCTCCGTCAGGCCCGCGTACAGGGGCTCCGACGGCTGGCGGGTCGAGACCGCCTACGGCGACTTCGGGCGGCTCATCGAGCGAGTCGAAGACATCGAAGAGGTACTCGACGTCTCGGTCAGGTTCACGGCGCGACTCGCTGCGCGGGATGGCGGGAACAAGGATCGGAACTCGCTTCCGTTCATGCCGGCCTCCGCGGTGCGACCGGGGATGGTCATGGTCAACGACGAGGGCGAGTTCGACGTCGTCGAGCGCGTGGAGCTGGTAGTGCTCGACAAGCCGGTCTACGACATCGACGTAGACCGGACGCACAACTTCATCGCGGACGGCCTTCTGACGCACAACTCGATCTACGCGTTCCGCGGGGCCGACATCCGCAACATCCTCGAGTTCGAGCGCGACTTCGGCGAGACCAGGACGATCGCCCTGGAGCAGAACTACCGCTCCACGAACACGATCCTCCAGTCGGCGAACGCGGTCATCTCGCACAACCGCGAGCGCAAGCCGAAGAACCTCTGGTCCGACCTCGGCGAGGGTGAGCCGGTGCGCGCGCTCGAGGTCGAGGACGAGCACGCCGAGGCGCGCTTCGTCGCCGCCGAGATCGCGCTGCTGGTGGAGGAGGACTACAACGGGAGCGAGATCGCGGTCTTCTACCGGACGAATGCTCAGTCGCGCGTGCTGGAGGACGTGCTCGTCCGCCAGGGGGTCGGCTACCAGGTGATCGGCGGCCCGCGCTTCTACGAGCGCGCCGAGGTGAAGGACGTGATCGCCTACCTCCAGACGATCGACAACCCCTACGACGCGGTCTCGCTCCAGCGGATCGCCAACCGCCCGCGCCGCGGGATCGGCGACGCGAGCCTCGCGCGGCTCCAGACCTACGCCGACGCACACGGGCTCTCGCTCTGGGAGGCGCTGGCCCATGCCGAGGAGGCCGGGGTCGCCGCCGCGCCGCTGCGCGCGGTTCAGCAGCTGCACTCCCTGCTCCAGTCGCTCCAGGCGGGGGCGCTCGAGCTCGAGGTGCCGGAGGTGATCGAGCGCGTGCTCGAGCGCAGCGGCTACATGGACGGGCTGCGCGCCGAGCGCACGATCGAGGCCCAGGGGCGGATGGAAAACCTGCAGGAGCTCGTCGGCGTGGCGCAGGAGTACCAGGCCACCGCGCCTGAGCCTTCGCTCTCGGGCTTCCTGCAGGAGATCTCGCTCTACTCCGACCAGGACGCGATCCGCGGCGAGCAGAGCCTCGTCACGCTGATGACCCTGCACAACGCCAAGGGGCTCGAGTTCCGCGCCGTCTTCATGATCGGCATGGAGGAGGGCATCTTCCCGCACGCGCGCTCGATCGAGGAGCAGGGGCTCGAGGAGGAACGGCGCCTCGCCTACGTGGGGATGACCCGGGCGCGGGAGCGGCTCGTGCTAACCCACGCCTCCGCGCGCTCGCTCTGGGGGAACCGCTCGTACAACCTGCCCTCGCGCTTTCTCGACGAGCTACCGGACGACAAGGTCGAGCGGCAACGCCTGAAGCCCGCCTCGTGGTCGGGCTATGGCTCGCCGACCGGGGTTGCTCCCCGCAGCGACATGCCCTCGCTCTCCACGGGCGACTCCGTTCGTCACGAAACCCTCGGCGAGGGCGTCGTGACCGCGCTCGAGGCCGGCGGTGTCGTCACCGTGCGCTTCGCCTCCGACGGTAGCGAGCGGCGCCTGATGCTCGACTACGCGCCGCTCGAGAAGATCTCTTCCGGCTAACAGGAGACAACGCGGCAGGTTTTCACGCCCCGGTGGCCAAACCGGAGCTGCCGTGGCAACGACACGCCGTGCACGATCACGACCGCCGGCGCTGCGGCGACCTGCTCGGACGTGACCCACACCGCTGCCTTTGTGGCCGGCGATCTCATCTCTATCGGGAGCACGCGCACCGGCGCTGTCGGGGCAACGGGGACGCGCTGGACCGCCCAGTACCAGTAGCGACGCTCAGCGGACCGCTTCGATCCAGTCGAGGCGCCTGCCGCAGAGGCTGCCCGCCTGGCTCGGCAGCACAGTGACGACCGGGTTCCGG
>WNGF01000120.1_pt1 | contig 129371 bp, 139 predicted proteins | sample 5400641 | NCBI WGS metagenome assembly WNGF01 (sample SAMN13153371, study PRJNA577476) | soil metagenome | isolation source: 80 cm soil or saprolite under grassland replicate 2 | place: USA:California | collected 2016-06-15 | reverse complement strand
GCAGGACCGTGACGACACCTGTCGCGGTCATCCGGAAGAACGTCCCGCACCCGCCGACGAACGCGCAATCGATGTTCGTGGGTGTCCCGCCGCGCGCGGTCACGCCGTAGAGGAAGCCGTCGGTTCCGGCCACGAGGCCGACAGGATGATCGCCATCGGGCCCGGAGAAGGTGTGGATGATCGAGACGGCGCCAGAGGTGGTCCGTCGGAAGATGGCCCCGTGGTCGACTCCGTCGAGGTTGCCCGACAGCGTCCCGTACAGGTCCCCGCCCGGGCCCCAGACCAGCGCGCCGTTCGGGCTGTGTCCACCGGTGCCGGCGAAGTCGTGCAGCACCGAGAAGCCGTTCGTAGCCGCTCTGGCGGGAGCCGGAGAGAGGCCCAGGGCGACGAAGAGCGCCGCCAGAGCCAGGATGCGGCAGATGCGACCGGAGGGCATGGCAGCCCCCTTTCCGCCGGGGAGTCGCCTCCGAGCGTCCTCGGTGCATCAGGGACTGTCCAGGGCCGAAGGTCCCGATGGAGGCAGGACCCCGTCACCGGGTCGGACGGAGCCGTCCGGCGCTCCCGGCACGTTCTTGTCTCCCAGGAACGCCGCTCGGCAGCGGGGGTGAATGTACCGTCGGAAGACCAAGCCAAGATGGGAACAAAGGAATAGCGCCCGCAACTTTTTTTGGCGCCGGACTGACCGGCGAGCGCGTTGACATGGGCGATGGCCTGTTCACGGAGCAAGTCGTCCGTGTCGTGCAGCACGGCGCGAAGCATGGTGCCGGGCCTGGACGGGAATCAAGCCCACGAGCTGGATCGCGCTACAGGATCCGGGCGTCTCGCGCGGCGGCTGGTGACAATCGCCGCAAGGTGGCAAGCAGGGCGTCGATGTCTTCCCGGGTGGTCAGGTAGTTCACGATGCCGGCTCGGAGGTAGGTGCGGCCGCGCAGCCGCGTCGTCGAGAGCCACCCCTCGCCCGAGACCCCGAGCGCCCGTTGGAGACGGTCCTGGTAGTGGTCCAGCACCGAGGGGTCAAGGGCGGCCGCCCTCTCGCGGCCGCGGGGCAGGTGGCGCAAGCACACGACCGAGAGCTCGGGCTCTTCCGGGAGCGCCTCGAGGTCGTCGCTCTGGCGGCACCGCTCGGCCATGTGTTTGGCCAGGTCCAGCGTGTGCTCGATCAGCCTGCCGAAGCCCTCGGTGCCCAGGAACTTCCAGGAGAACCAGAGCTTGAGGGCCCGGAACCGGCGGGTTCCCTCGATGGAGTACCGGTACCAATCGAAGGGCTCGCCTTCGGAATGGGCGCTCCGGTAGTACTCGGGCGAGCCGTGGAACGCCCTGGCCAGGTGCTCGCGGCGGCGCACCAGCAGGCCACCGATGTCGTGCGGCTGGAAGAACCACTTGTGCGGGTCTAGGGTGATCGTGTCGGCCAGCTCGAGGCCGCCGACCCGGCCGCACTCGCGCTCCGAGAGCCGCACGGCCCCGCCGTAAGCCGCGTCGACGTGCAGCCACATCCCCTCCCGGGTCGCCACCTCGGCCAGTTCCGCGACTGCATCCACCGAGCCCGTGTTCGTCGACCCCGTCACGGCCGAGACGGCGAACGGCACGAACCCGGCCCGCCGGTCATCGTCGACTGCCTCGGCGACGGGCTCTGCACGGAGGCGGAACCGTTCGTCGGAGGGGAGCACGCGGAGGGTCTGATTGGGGAACCCCAGGAGGTCGAGGGCCCGCCCGACCGAGAAGTGGGTCTGGTCCGAGGTGTACACCCGGGCCCGCTCGAGGTCGGCGCCGCGCGGAGGGCCGTCCCGGCCGAGGAGCCCGGGCAGGTGGACCTCGCGAGCCACCGTCAACGCCATGAGGTTCGCCATGGCCCCGCCCGAGGTGAGGACGCCGAAGGACCCATCCCCGTAGCCGACCAGGTCGCACAGCCACCCGATGACCTCCTCCTCGACGAGCGTCGCCACCGGGCTGCACTGCCACAGGTCGACGCCCTGGTTCGTCCACTGGGCCAGCAGCTCCCCCGCGATGGAGATCGGGAGGGCCGGCGGGGTGAAGTACGGCAACGCCCGAGGGTGGTGGGCGTTCAGCATGTGCGGGGCGAGACGAAGCCGGAACTCGTCGAGGATCTCCTGGAACGTGGTGGGCCCCTCGGGCGCCGGACCGGGAGCAGCGGTGGGACCGAAGTACTCCCGCCGGAGGTCCGGGTAGGAGTCCGGCCCCACCGGCCGGCGCATGGCCTCGTCGAACAGGTAGTCGAGGGCCGTATCCCAAGCCCCGCGCCCCAGCCGCTCCAGTGCTTCACGCGAGCGCTCAGGCGAGCCGAAGCTCAACAGGTCCTCCTGGGGATGCCAGCCGTATCGAGGCGGCGGGTCACCGCGGGTTTCCTCGGGCGGCTCCGGAACGTGCGTGGAGTCGGACGGCACGCCGGCGATGGTAGTCAATGCATCGGATGGAGCCGATCGGTTGGCCACTCCCCCTGAAGACACGATCACGTGGGCCGCCCCGCTCCTCGCAGGACGAGCGTGTCCGGCCATCGACGCCAGGCTGGTGTCCCGCCAGGTTTGATGGCGAGCCTGGGCTGAGGCGATCAGCCCAGGAAGCGCTCCACGCCGAAGCCGTGGGTGGTCGCGTCGGCCGCCGCGTATCCGGCGAGGACGATCCTGCCGTTGGCCTGGATCACCGCGTCGTAGGCCAGGCTCTCCCCCGGAGGGAAGAACGGGTCGGCCACACCGTCCCCTCCGCCGAAGCCCTTGTCGATCGCGCCGCCGGGCTTCCATCGAACCAGGACCATCCTGTCCTGCGGCGGCCCGTCGATCTCGCCGACGCCGATCAGCTTGCCGTCGGGCTGGCGGGCGAACCCCCGGGGGGTCACGTTCACGCCGAGATCCTTGAGGACCACGCCCTCTCCTCCTCCGAACGTCGCATCGAGGGCTCCTCCGGGGTTGAACCTGGCCACCCCGAACTTGCGATACGTGGCGGTCGCGACGTGGGCGCCAACGACGATCTTCCCCCCGCCTCCCAGGGCAACGCCGGTGGCGGCATCCGTGATGTGATCTGGGGAGAGATCCCTGCGGACCCTCCCGTCCCCGCTGAACGTGGGATCCAGCGTGCCGTTCGGCCGGTACCGCGCCAGCGCCAGGTCCTCGAAGGAGTTGGAGGGCCCGGCCTCGCCGGCCAGGACGATCCGGCCGTCGGTCATCACGGCGATCCTGAAGGCGGCGCTCAGGGAGCCGTTCCCCGGGAACGCCGTGGTCACTCGGCCGTCGCCTCCGCCGAAGGCGGTGTCCACGTGCCCGTCGGGCAGGAACCGGGACAGCGCCATCCGGCTGGTCGTCGCGTTCGGCTCCTACTCCCCGCATACGAGGAACCGGCCGCTGGGCAGGAGATACAGATCGTCCGCGAACGACTCTCCAGGACCGAAGTTCAGGAAGACCTTGCCGTCGCCACCGCCGAATGACTTGTCCAGGTGGCCGTTCGCCTGCAACCGGATCACGGCGAACCGGCCCCGGTCGGCCTTCTCGGAGGTCCCGGTGGCGAGGATCTTTCCGCTGGGAAGCGCCGCCAACCCCAAGGCGTCGTCGTACTCACCGTTCAGGTCCAGGCGGAGCTTGCCGTCGCCGCTGAAGGTCGAATCGAGCTTCCCCCGCCTCGTGTAGCGGGCGAAGGCATGTCCGCGTCGGTGAAGTCGCTCGGCCCGACGCTGCCGGCGGCGAGGATCTTCCGGCCCTGGAGGATCACGACGTGCGCCTCCGCGAACGACCCCGCCAGCCCGAGCGTGGTGATCCGCTGCCCGGTGCCGTTGAACGAGGTATCGAGGTCTCCGGGCGCGGCCGGCTCCCTTACGACTTCAGGAAGTGGATCGAATGCAGGACCTGCTCTGCGGCGGGGGCGAAGACCGGGAAGTCCGGCGGGTAGGCCTCGATCGAGGCGAGGAGCGGGCCGTCGGGGAGGTTCACGAGGATGAACCTGACCTTCTCGCCCTTCAGGTAGCCGAGCACGTCGGATCCGCTGGGGAGCGGCGCGATGGGCAGGCAGGGCTGGTCGCAGGCTCCCGCCACCACGCTCTTCACCATAGTGTCGATCTGCGTCCCAGGTTTGCCGCCGACCGTCGTATGCGACGTGGAGAGCACCCGGAGCCGTGGGTTCGACCGGAGCCACGCGGCGAGGTCCTTGGGGAGTCCGACCGCCTTGTTCGACTTGGGATCGACCACCTGGGCCGGTCGGTCGAAGAGGAGGGCCTGCACGCCGCTGCTGCCGAGCGGCAGGAAGCTGGGGTCGTCCACCTCGGATTGGAACGGGAACGCCAGCTTCGGCGCGGTGAATCGGAAGGCGGGCTGGAACGCGCTCGTCCGGTACGTGCCGGACAGGCCGATGTTGAACGGCATGACGTCCGACCCGGTCGGGAGCGGGGACGCCGCCTCAGATGGGGAGGGTGGCACCGACGGAGACGCCTGTCCGGTCGGACTCGCCGACGAAGTCTGGCCGGCCGTCGTGGGGGCGGCGGAGGTTGGCGGCGCGGAAGACGCGCCTCCCGATGGGCCCGAACCACCGCACGCCACTCCCCCGACGAGTCCGATGATCCCCAACACCATCAGGGCCCTTCGCCATCCGCTTCCGCTCATGTTCTCCTCCCCCACTTGGTTTCGAGGCATGAATGCGGGGAGGCGCCGGATCGTGAAGATTCACGTTTGGTGCCAGATGCGCATTCATGCTGGAGCCACATGAACGAGACGGAGAAGGACCCGGACGCGGCGCCCCGAACGCCGGCGGCGCCGCGCGAGCCGCCGGCCGAGGACGTCGATGTCCCCATCGAGGTTCTCCGCGGACTTCGAGTCCTTCTACGAGATGGAGAGCGCCCGGCTGTTCGGCGCCCTCTGCCTCATCTCGGGGAACCGCCATGACGCCGAGGAGCTGATGCAGGAGGCGTTCTTGAAGGTGTGGGAACGGTGGAACGTGGTGCAGGGACTGGCCAGCCCGACCGGCTATCTGTTCCGGACGGCGATGAACGCGTTCCGGATGCGACGGCGCCGGCTGGCCGTGGCCGCTCGGCGCGTCGTCCGGCGCCAGCCCCGTGACGACGTCTTCGACCAGGCCGAGAGCCGCCATCTGGTGGATCGGGGGCTCGCCGCCCTCACGCCCCGGCAGCGGGCCGCGGTCGTCATGACGGAGCTGCTGGGATACAGCAGCCCGGAGGCCGGCCAGGCGCTCGGGGTGAAGCCGGCCACAGTGCGCAAGCTCGCGCAGCAGGGCCGCGACGCCCTGCGCCGGACGTTGGGAGACGTCGATGACTGACCTCCCTCGGGCACCGGAGGACCTCGATGGCTGATCTTCGCCGCACGCTCTCGGACCGGGTCTCGGAATTCGACCCGCCGCCCGGAGGATTCGACCGGCTCGTACGGCTGCGGCGCCGGCGGCACAGGAACCAGCGCGTCGGGGTGGCGGTGGGAGCCCTGGCGATCGCCGGCCTGGCCATCTGGGGCGTCACCGTCGCGATCCGGACTCCCCCCGTGACGCCGAAGCCACCTCCCAGACCCGCGTTCCAGCCGCTGACGCCGAGGTCCGCGGCGGCCCTGCGCCAGACCTGGATCGCCACGGTCGAGCCGGACCAGGTCGCGCCGCCGGCGGCCACGGGGACGGAGGTGTACCAGGCCTCCCCGCACGGAGGTCTCCTGGCCTTCCCCGCCGGGTGCCGCGCCGCGACCTGCGGTCCAGCCTGGCGCGGGCCCGCGCCGCCCGCCGGAACCCCGGTCCCCAACGCTCCCGCCGTCGGCGACGGCATCGTGGTGGTCGCGACCGACGCGCTCACGGCGTTCCCGGAGGGATGCGCGCTGGGAGGGCACGACTGCAGTCCGCTGTGGACCACCCAGCCGACCCCCGGACGGCAGCCACTCTCGGCGCTCGCCATCGCGGACGGCCGGGTGTTCGTCGGAGCCTCGGACGGAACGGTCCTTGCGTTCGAGGCGACCTGTCGCTCGGACGGCGGCACCTGCACGCCGCTGTGGCGGGCCCGGACCGGTGGATCCCTCGCGTCCTCGCCGCCCGCCGTCGCCGACGGCGTGGTCGCCGTGCTCTCGGACCGGCTGTACGTCTACCCGGAGAGTTGCAGCTCCCGGTGCCGGCCGCTGTGGACCGCCGCCGTCTCTGCGGTCCAGACGGCCCCGGCGGCGGGGGACGGCCACGTGTTCGCGGTCGATGGCACCACGCTGTTCGCGTTCCCGACGAACTGCCGCTCGGACGGGGGCACGTGCCGACCCACCTGGCGGTTCACGGAGCCCACAGGGGACTTCCTGTCCTCCCCCCTGGTCGCGAGGCGGACGGTGTATGTCGGTTCACACCGGCTGTACGCGCTGCCGGTGGATTGCTCGACGGGGGGCAAGCGGTGCTCGCCGACCTGGAGGAGCGCCGCGACGACGGTCGCCATGTCGACGCCGGCCTCGGGCGCGGGAGTGGTGGCCGTCGCCTCCGACCGGATCGAGGTCTTCCCACTCGACTGCCCGGCGGGACCAGACCCCTGTCGTCCGCTGTTCGCTGGTCCTGCCGTCACCGCCGGGGTGCCCCTCTCCCGGCCGGCCATCAGCACCGCGGGGGTCTTCGTCACGGCTCAGGACGGCCGTATGGTCGCCTACCAGGCCCCGCCACGCTGAAGACCCGCCGGCATCTTTGGCCTCGCGCGTGCATACGATGGCGCGACCATGGAGGAAGAGGCTTCCGAGCGCATTTCTGCCTTCCAGGTCGCCGAGCGCGCGGGAGTGGCGGCGGCGGACGTCGAGCGGCTGGCTTCGCTGGGGATCCTCACGCCCGCCGGCGAGCGGGGTGGGTTCGGGGCCGGCGACGTCCGGCGTGTGCACCTGGCCTTGGCGTGCGAGCGGGCGGGGCTCCCCATGGACGCGATCGCCGAGTCCGTGCGCGAGGGCCGGCTTTCGTTCGCGTTCCTGGATGCACTGACCTATCGGCGATGGGCCGAGCGGTCGGGGCGCACCTACGCGGAGGTGAGCGACGAGATCGGCATTTCGTTCGACACGCTACGCATCAGCCTCGAGGCGATGGGGTTCGCGACGATGGAACCGGAGGACCGGGTCCGGGCGGACGAGCTCGAGATCGTGCCGCTCCTGCAGCTCGCCTTCGGGAGCGGAGTCCTTGACGAAGCGTGGGTCGTGCGTCTCGGGCGGGCCTACGCCGAGGGCCTCCAGCGGATCAACAAGGCGGAGAACGAGGTCTACCACTGGCGGTTCGAGGTCCCGTTCCTGGAGCAGGGCAGGACCCAGGCCCAGGCGATGGAGATGGCCTCTGCGATGGCGGGCCAGTACAACGACCTGGTCGACCGCGCGCTGCTCGCCATGTTGCGCCGGCAGCAGGAGCTGCAGTGGACCGAGCACCTCGTCGAGCACATCGAGGACGACCTGGAAAGCTCAGGCCGCCTGGGCCGGCCCGAGCGCCTGCCCGCCATGGCCTTCATCGACCTCGCCGGGTACACCCGGCTCACCGAGGAGCGGGGGGACCAGGCCGCCGCGGAACTGGCCTCCCAGCTCGCGGTGCTCGTCAACCGGGAGACGCGCGGGCACGGCGGCACTCCCGTCAAGTGGCTGGGGGACGGCGTGATGGTGGCGTTCCGCGATCCGGGCGGCGCGGTGCGCTCGGCGCTGCACCTGGTCCGGGCCGTCCCCGAGGCCGGGCTCCCGCCCGCGCACGTCGGGCTGGCTGCCGGGCGCGTGGTGGCCTACGGGGGCGACTACTTCGGCCGGACGGTGAACATGGCGGCGCGGCTCTCGGGCCGCGCCGGCGCCGGCCAGGTGCTGGTGAACGAGGCCGTCGCCGAGGCAGCCGACACGGACGACGCGATGTTCACCGAACTGGACGCGATGGACCTCAAGGGGTTCTCGGATCCCGTCCGCGTCTTCGAGGCCGCGCCCATGCACTGAGATCGAAGGGTCGACCGCGCATGGAGGAGCCTCGACCGTGTCACGCCTCCGGGAAGAGCTCGCGCGCGCGGGAGAGCCAGGCCGTGGCTCCCTTGGATTCGTAGCGGGCCATCGCGTCACGGGCGGCGGCGCGCGACTCTTCCTCCCGGCCTTGCGCGTGGAGCGCCAGGGCCAGTGCCAGCAGGCCGTGGCCCTGGCTCACCGGGTACTCGGTGCGGCCGATGATCTCGACGGCCTCGCGGGCCAGGCGTTCTCCCCCCTCCGGCCGACCACGCCGGATTTCGACCTTGGCCAGCGCAACACGCCACTGCATCTGGGCCAGCCAGTCGTCGCCCCCGGCCAGCTCGCGGCAGGATCGAGCCGCCTCCTCGGCGCCCTGGAGATCGTCAGTCCCGAGTCGCAGCTCGGCCAGGTATCCGTAGAGCGTCGATCGCCACCCCGTCTCACCTCCGGACTCGAGCACCTGAATGGCCTCGAGGACAGGCTCGATCCCGTCGGCCGGCTTGCCGGAGACCAGCTCGATCTCGGCGGCGACCATGACACCCGCGGCCCGGACCGCGAAGCGGCCGAGCTCCGCCCACATCCGCTGGCTCGCCGCGAACGACGCCCGGGCGTCCGCCACCCTCCCGACCAGGGCGAACAGCTGAGCCTGGACGTGGTGGAGGAACGCCTGGGCCGTGATCACGTCGCCAAGCCGCCTGCCGTATTCGGCGATCCTTCGCAGCGCTTCCTCCACCGGCGTCGGCCCCGTCTGCATCGCGGAGGCGATGGTGCCGACCGCCTCCGCCTCCATCGCCCGGTCGCCGGCGTCACGCGCGAGGTCGGCCGCTCGGCTCAGGGTCTCGGTAGCCAGGGCGACCTTCCCGTCCCAAATCTGGAGAGGACCGAGCACGCTCAACGCCCGGGCGACAGCCGCCCGATCACCGAGCGCTTCAAGCTCTGCGATCGCGCCCTCCACGACGCGGGCACCCTCCCGAAACGACTCCCTGTGAAACAAGGCCTGCCACACCGCAGCCATCGCGGCGCTTCGCCGGTCTCCGGTCACCTCGGCCAGACGGGCCGCGTCCTCCGCTACCTGGATCGCTCGCCGGTAGTCACCCAGCTCCCCCACCGAGCGGGCCAGATCGGTGAGGAGCGCCGGGCGGTAGGGGTCCTCGGACGGCATGGCGTCGGCCGCGCGCTGGAGCAGGATCCCCGCCCCAGCGTGATCGCCCCGGGCCTGAGCCCGGGACCCCGCGGCACCAAGCATCCGTGCCGCTCGGGCACCCAGGGTGGTCCCGTGCTCGTCGAGCGGGCCGAGCTGTGCCCGGAGCCGCCACGCCTGTTCCAGGTGGTAACCGACGATCTCGTCGAGCTCCCGCGCCCGCTCGCCGGCGGCCTCCTCCAGCCACTCGGCGAACCGCTCGTGCATCTCGGCCCGGCGTTCCTTCGGCGTTCTGGCGTAGGCGGCGTCGCGGATCAGGAGGTTCCGGAACCGGAAGCCGTCGTCGCCGGCGAACTGCGACTCGTCGGGCCGGACCAGGTCGCGGCGGACCAGCGACATGAGGAGCCGGTCGGTCGCCGCTCGATCGCCGTCCGGCGTGAGCGCCAGCACCCCGCCCCGATGGAATACCTTTCCCTCGATCGAGGCCCGGCCCAGGACGGCGCGCTCCGGATTCGGAAGGCGCTCGATGCGGGCGTCCAGCAGCGCCGAGATCGAACCGGGCACCTGCATCGCTCCGGCTCCCTCGGGGGCGGTCGCGACGATCTCGCCGTCGGGGCCCCGGGCCAGGGCCCCCTGGTCGAGGAGCATCCCGACGAACTGCTCCGCGAACAGCGGGTTCCCCTCCGCCGCGGTGGCGACCCGGTTCGCGACCGGCTCCGGCAGCGAGCCCCCGGCGACGTTGGCCGCCACCAGCCGCGTCTCCTCCTCCGAGAGGGGCTCGAGGTGGATCGTGGTGGCGTTCAGCTTGCCGCCACCCCAGTCCGCCCGGAGGTCCAGCAGGTCGTGTCGGGCGCTGCACAGGAGCAGCAGCGGGGCGCCCCGGCTCCAGTCCGCGACGTACTCGACCAGCTCGAGCAGGGCTGGCTCGGCGAACTGCAGGTCGTCCACCTCCACCACCAGGGGCACCGTCCTCGCCATGGCCTCGAGCAGCGAACGCACGGCACGGTTGGTCTCGTCGGGGAGCGCGTCGGCCCCCTCGACCCCCAGCAGCTGGCCGAGCTGACCCACGGCAGGGGAATCGCTCCCGAGCAGCGCCGACAGCTTCGCCCGGACGGCCTCGGGCGGCTCGACCCCGGTGAGCTCGGCCGCCTGGGTGAGGATCTCGACCACCGGCCAGTACGTGATGCCGTCCCCGTACGGGAGGCACCGACCGCGTAGCACGCGGGCACCGTCCAGCGAACCGAGGAACTCCTCCGTCAGCCGTGACTTCCCCGCCCCCGGTGCGCCGAGCACCGTGAACAGCACCGACGTCCGGTCCGACACCGCACGGTCGAGGGCCTCGCGGAGCAGCCGGAGCTCGCGGGCGCGCCCCACCATCGGCGTGTCGAAACGCCGCGCCACGCCCTGGGTGCCGATGACGCCGACCATCCGGAACGCCCGGACCGGCTCGGCCTTTCCCCGGACCGTCAGGGGCTCGACGGGCTCAGCGTCGACCGCGTCCCGGACGAGGCGGTGGGTGACCTCCCCGAGCAGGATCTCCCCCGGGCCGGCGGCCTGTTCCAGCCGGGCGGCGAGGTTCACGGCGTCCCCGGTCGCGAGGGACTGGGTCCCCGCACCGGCGACGACCTCACCCGTGTTCACACCCATGCGGTTCTCGAGCTCGATGCCGAAGTCGCGCTCGAGCTCCTTGTTCAGGGCGCGCAGCCGGTCGCGCATCTCGGCGGCGGCGCGCACGGCCCGGAGGGCGTCGTCCTCGTGGACCTCGGGGACACCGAACACTGCCATCACGGCGTCGCCGATGAACTTCTCGACGGTCCCGCCGTGGCGCTCGAGCGCCTCGCGCATCTGCTCGAAGTACCGGGCCAGGACCCGGCGGACGGCCTCGGCATCGAGTGACTCCCCCATGGCCGTGGAACCAACCACGTCGCAGAAGACGATCGTCACCGTCTTGCGGACCTCGGAACCCGCCTCCGGACCGGACGGCTCCATCCCCGCCCCACAGGTGCCGCAGAACCGGAAACCCTCCGGGTTCTCCGCGCCACACGAACGACAGATCGCCATCGCGGCAAGCGTAGGCATCCAAGGGCCGAACGGCGAGCCCTCAGGACCGACCCCAAGCCGGAATTCCGACTCGTCGAGGCTGGTACGGCGTGCCCGCTCGGCCCGGGTACCAGCCGTCCGAAGACGCTTCGAGGCTGGAGTTAGCCCCTCGACGCGAGCCAGCGGCCACCGCATCCACGAAACGCTCCGCGTCGGCGACGGCGGTGGCCGCCTCCTCCGGCGGCACGTCGACGGGCACGTAGTCCGCCTCGTTACGCCGCTCGAACAGCGATCGCAGGAGACGGCCGATCTCCTCGTCGAGCCCGCCGTGGACGACGACGAGACGTCCGAACGCCGACAGTACGCCCGAGTGCTTCGATCGGCTTTCGCCGAGACGCGCCAGCGCCGTCTCGGCGGCGTGGAACGTAGCAAAGTACGCGCGGGAGACCGCCTGCGCTCCGAATCCGCGCTCGGCCAACAGGCTGGCCGCATCGAGATCGCTTCGGCTGCGTGCGAGCGGATCGGTCACGCGACCGATCGCCCCTCCGCGCGGGCACGGACCACGGCGGGCCAGTCGCCGCGACGAGCCTCCTCGACCGACACCGGAACCGCGGTGACCACGGTGTCGTTCTGCAGCGAATGTCGCCACAGCACGTCGTCCATCCGTCGGAGCTCGGCCCACGGGGAGTCGACGCGGTCCAGCACGACGAGCAGGTCGATGTCGGACTCGGGGTGCGCGTCCCCCCGGGCCCACGAGCCGAACAACACCACGTCGATGAGGCGGCCCCCGTACAGCGCCCGGAGGTCTCGGGCCACATCGCGAGCCACGGCCTCGGCGTCGAGCACACCCGCCGCGCCTTCGAGCTCCGGGTCGGGGCGCTCCTCGAAGGCCCGCTCAGCCTGCGCCTGGTCGATGATCTCTTCGTCGGCCAGCCACCGGATCGCCCGGCGCTCCATCCGAGTGTCGTGGAACTCGAACCAGGACTCCCGCAGCTCGGGGAACTCGAACAGGGTGTCCTTGAACCGCCGGAACGCGCCGCGGCCGGCGACGGCGCGCTCGAGCAGGTCGCGGGCGCGCGGATCGGGGACGCGTTCGATGAAATCGAGCATGTCCTCGTATCCCACCCTCGACGGGATGGGATCGACCGGGATGAGATTCCGCTCCTCCTCCTCCTCCTCGGCGCCGTCGAGGAGGCCGAACTCTTCCCCCATGCGCGGCTCCGTCGAGCCGGTCGCCGGGTTGAAGTACCAGGTCGTCTCCAGCGAGTGGTCCTCCAACGCCTCGCGCAGGGAGGACAGGTCGATCCGTTCCAGCTCGAGCACCGTCATCTCCTTCATCCGGCCCGAACTCGTCGCCCCGCGATGGTAGCCATCTGCGGCATCCTTGTCGTCATGGCGGCCAACCCGACGCGCACTCGGAAGGCCCTGCTGGAGTTCGCGCTCTCGAAGCCGGGGGCCTTCGAGGACCACCCGTGGGGCGAGGCAGTGGCCAAGGTGAACGGCAAGATCTTCGTCTTGTTCGGCGCGGGTGAGGGGACACCGACGATCGCCATCGCGGTGAAGCTGGACGAGTCGCTCGAGCAGGCGCTGGCGGTTCCCGAGGCCGCGCCCACCGGATACGGGCTCGGGCGAGCCGGCTGGGTGACGGTTCCGCTCCTGCCGACCACCCCGCCGCTCGACGTGCTCAAGGATTGGGTCGAGGAGAGCTACCGCCGGGTGGCTCCCAAGCGGCTGGTCAAGGAGCTGGACGAGGGCCGGGGCTAGGGTCGGCCGCCGGCCCTCGCCTCACACGTCTACGACGATCCCTGGCACGAGTCCGACGCATACAGCATCGAGATGTCGCCTCGCCGCATCTGCACGGCGGCGGCGGACGGGCTCCGCCACTGCAGCCGGACGAAGGCCTTATGCGGTGCGCCGACCGGGTTCCGCTCGATCCACTGGTAGGCGAACGAGTTCGCGCCGTCCGAGCCCGGAACGAAGCGGGTCGGACCCGGCTTGCTGACGGTGGTCTGGCCTCCGATGTTCGTGCTGAGGACGCGGAACTCCACCGGCGCCCCCGAGACGAGCGCGCTGACGTTGATCGCGATGGGGAAGATGGCGATCGGGCGCCGTTCGAGTCCCGGAACCTTCGCCCACTGGGTCGATGACGTGGACACCGGCGTGGTGCGCCAGGCGGTGTCCATGCACTTGAGCGGCGTCCTGCCACCCGCCGTCTCGGCCCAGACGGCAAACGTCACCCCGACCACGAGCGCCAGGGACATGACAACGACGATCAGCTTGCGCACGGTGACCTCCCTTCTCTTTCCCGATCTTCCGCCGGACGCTAGGACCGGCTTCTCCTAACTGCAAGATCGCTGCAGGGACGAACGACCGCCCGGCAGGTTCTACCCCAGGCCGACAACTCCGCTGCTTCGACCGGGACGTGCAGCCCTGCTCGGAAGGTACGCTCCGATCGCACATGTCCGAGACCAGGGCCGGTTCCGGTTCCATCCACCCACTCGCCGAGCGGCTCTGGCATGCCGAGATGGCCGCCCTGGACCTGTACGCCGTCTACCTCGGGGAGCGCCTGGGCCTGTATGGCGTGCTGGCGTCGGGAGGGGCCGCGACTTCGTCGGGGCTCGCGGAGCGGGCCGGGATCGCTGAGCGGTACGCGCGGGAGTGGCTGGAGCACCAGGCGGTGTCCGGGTTCCTCAACGTCGAGGATCCTCGGGCCTCCGCGGCCGAGCGGCGCTACTCGCTCCCTCACGAGCACGTCGAGGTGCTGGTCGATCGGGACAGCCTGTCGTTCTCAGCGCACAAGGCGATCGACGTCGTGCGGGCCGGCCGGCGGCTGCCGGAGCTGGTGGAGGCCTTCCGCACCGGCGGCGGCATCCCTCCCCTCCTGTGGGAACCGGAGGGCAGGGCGGACTTCAATCGCCCGCGGTTCGTCAACCTGCTCGGCAGGGTGTGGCTACCGGCCATCCACGACGTGCACCACCGGCTGTCCGCCGACCCGCCGGCGCGCGTCGCCGACATCGCGTGCGGGACCGGGTGGTCCAGCATCGCCATGGCCAGGGAGTACCCGCGCATCACCGTGGACGGGTTCGACCTGGACGCCGACGCCGTGGTGCAAGCGACCACGAACGCCCGCGCCGAGCGCGTAGCGGATCGCGTGACGTTCCGGGCGGCCGACGCGGCCGACCCGGGATTCTCCGCGCGCTACGACCTGGCCACGATCTTCGAGGCCCTGCACGACATGGCGCGTCCGGTCGAGGCCTTGCGGGCGGCTCGGTCGCTGCTCGACGAGGGCGGCTGGGTCCTGGTGGCCGACGAGCTGGTCGCCGACGAGTTCACGGTCCCGGCCGGCGACCGCGAGCGAGAGAACTACGGGTGGAGTGTCGTGAGCTGCCTCCCGGACGCCATGGGAGACCCGCAGACCGCGGCCACGGGCGCCGTGATGCGCCCCGCCATGCTTCGCGCGTACGCCCTCGAGGCCGGGTTCGCCGGCGTGGACGTCCTCCCCATCGAGACGGAGTACTGGCGCTTCTACCGCCTGGATCCCTGACCCCGGAATCGCGATCCAGGTGCTGCCCGCTGCCGGGCCCAGGCGGGTTCGGTGAATTTCACGCGAACCGGAGCGGGGGCTCGGTCGTAGTACCGCGAAAGGACCGATCGGCCACGGCGGCCACGGCGCCGCCGTCACATCGTGCGCCCGAAGGAGGTTTCCATGCTCAGACGAGCCCGCTCTGCCGTGCTCGTTCCCGTCGTGCTGGTCCTCGTCGTGGCGAGTCCCTCAGCGGCCGGGACGAACGCTTACCACGTCACGAAGCTCGTCTCGGACCAGCCGGGGGAGGCGGCCAACACCGACGCCCATCTGGTCAACGCGTGGGGGCTCGTTGCCGGGCCGACCACGCCGTGGTGGGTCGCCGACAACGAGACGGACGTCTCAACGCTGTACGACGGGTCCGGCAATGCCGTCCCGCTCGTCGTCAACGTGGCCGGAGGGCCCACCGGATTGGTGTTCAACGGGGGCTCCGGGTTCGTCGTGAGCGACGGGACCAACTCGGGCTCCTCCCGGTTCATCTTCGCGACGGAGGCCGGCACGATCCGCGGGTGGAGCCCGGCCGTGCCGCCGCCTCCGCTGTCGACGCAGACGGAGATCGGCGTCGATCGCTCCGGCGCCGGCGCCATCTACAAGGGTCTCGCCATCGCCTCGACCGCGGTTGGCGACCGGCTGTACGCGGCCGACTTCCACAACGGGCAGGTCGACGTCTTCAACAGCGATTTCGGCCTGGTGACGTCTCCCGGTGCGTTCGTCGATTCCGAGCTTCCGCCACGCTTCGCGCCGTTCGGGATCCAGAACATCGGCGGCGCGATCTTCGTCGCCTACGCCAAGCAGGACGCCGATCGTGAGGACGAGGTTGCCGGCCGGGGGCTCGGCTTCGTCGACATGTTCGACACGAGCGGCGCCCTTCTCGGCCGTGTGGCCACACGGGGACTGCTGAATGCCCCATGGGGCCTGGCGATGGCACCGGCGACCTTCGGCCGGTTCGGCGGCGACCTGCTGGTCGGGAACTTCGGCGACGGGCAGATCAACGCCTACGCCCAACGCACGAACGGCACGTTCGAGCACGACGGCAGGTTGCGCGCGCCGAGCGGCGAGCCGCTCGCGATCGACGGCCTGTGGGCGCTGGAGTTCGGCAACAACAGCGTGGCCGGCTCGGCGGACTCGCTCTTCTTCACCGCCGGACCCGACGACGAGACGCACGGCCTGTTCGGAAAGATCGACCCGGCCTCGTAGCGGAATCCCGAGTCCCGCTCGGGCAGGCCTCCGAGCACTGGAGGCGCACGGACGCGTGCGGGCCCTCGCCCGGCCCCGGCACGCGTCCGTGGCCTGCCCCGGTGAGGCCGCCCCGGCCGATCGGAGAGGAAATCCGTCTTGCGCGGTCCTTCCGGCCCGTAAGCGATTCCTGCCAGGATGGCTGCATGACCGAGGAAATGGTCGAGCGGCTCCGGGGGCTGCCGCCACGCGCCGGGCCACCTCCGGAAACGCACAACGAGATGCCGCACCAGCAGCTCAGCCAGAACGCGTCGCCCGAGATGCAGGAAGCGCTGTTCGAGCGGGCCGCCGGGCTGCCCGGCGTGGTGGTCGGCCCGAGCCGGGTGTCGGTTCCCGGAGCCCGGGCGTTCGTGCTGGAGCAGGCGTCCGCACTCGGGCCGGCAGAATCGTTCATGGCGGGCGGCACCGAGTTCGCCCACCTGCACCCGTCCGACGACGGCAGCTTGCACCTCACCTTGCCGGAGGAGGCCGTGGCAGAGGTCGAGCGGAAGGGGTGGGGCGAGCTCCACCCACTAGCCCGGGCCGGGGTCATCCCGCGCGTCGCCGTGATGGTGTTCGGGCCTCGGGACGCGGACGAGCTCGAGGCCGTGTGGGCGATCCTGCAGGCCTCCCACGCGTTCGCCCGAGGTACTGGTTCCTCCCCGGACTAGCGCGACGGGTAACGCTCACTCGAGGCCGGTCCGCCGCGGTGGCCGTGTCGGGGCCTTCCCCTACGATGACGCGGTCACGGGAGGTGTCTGGCGGGAGGAGGACGAGATGACGGTCGTCGAGCGACACGACGAGGGAACGTTCTGCTGGATGGAGATCGCGGCCACCGACCAGTCCGGGCTCGACTTCTACCCGCGGCTGTTGGGGTGGGAGGCCGACACCCAGCCAGTCCCCGGCGGCTCGTACACGATGTTCTCGCTGGGCGGGCGGCCGGTGGCCGGCGGATTCCTGCTCGGCGAGGAGCAGATCGCGAACGGGATGCCGGCCCACTGGAACCTGTACGTGAGCGTCGCCGACGTCGACGCCGCGGTGGAGCGGGCGAAGAAGCTGGCCGGGACGCTCGTGGTCGGGCCGATCGACATCCCCAAGACCGGACGGACCGCCGCGATCGCCGACCCGACGGGCGCGGTGATCTGCCTGTGGCAGGAGGCCGGCCACATCGGGTTCCACGTCCGCGACGAGCCCGGAACGTTCTCCTGGCCGGAGCTGCTGACGCCGGACACCGGTCGCGCGGTGGAGTTCTACGGCGGCCTATTCGGGTGGACGGCGGACGAGCCGGTGGCGATGGGTTCCTCCGGCCAGTACAGAATCCTGCGCCTCGGCGGGCATACCCTCGGCGGCCTGGGCACGCCCCCGGACGAGGGGGTCGGGCCGGCCTGGTTCCCATACTTGGAGGTGGCCGACTGCGACGCTGCCGTGGCGTTCGCCGTCGAGCTCGGCGGCCACGTGCACATGGACCCGATCACCGTCGAGCGTGCGGGCCGCCTCGCCGCGATGGGCGACCCGAACGACGCGAGCTTCTTCGTGATCCGTTCCGAGCCGACCGAGTAGCTCCTGGCCCACCCGTTCCGGCGTTCAGCGTTCTCTCAGGTCGCCCCTCCCAGCGTCCCTCCGTCGCCGTCTCGGAGGAGGGAGGGGCCATGAAGAGAGTACTGATCGCCCTGGTGGCCGCGGGCGTGGTGATGTCGGGCGCCGGTGCGGGGTGGACCGCCGCGCGGACGAACGACGCGCGAGTCGCGTCCGCCCGGAGGCCGTCCGTCCACCCCCGGGACTTCGTTCGGCACGTGACGAACCCGTTCTTCCCGCTGCACCCGGGAACCGTGTTCGTCTACCGCGGGACGAAGGACGGCGAGGGCCAGAGCGACCGGGTGTTCGTCACCCATCGCACGAAGCGGATCCTCGGCGTCTGGACCACCGTCGTCCGCGACGTCGCGACGCACGGCTCGCGGGTGTTGGAGTGGACGTTCGACTGGTTCGCCCAGGACCGGGCGGGCAACGTGTGGTACCTGGGGGAGGCCACGCGGCAATTCGACCCGGACGGCCGCGTCAGCACCGAGGGATCGTGGGAGGCAGGCGTGCACGGGGCCAGGCCGGGCATCGTCATGGAGGCCGACCCCCGCGCCCCGGACGGCTACCGGCTCGGCACGCTCGAGCGGGGAGCCGGCCCTGCTTCAGGGGACGGCCACGGGCTGGGGCTCGGGCTGTCCATCGTCCACGCGATCGCCGCCGCGCACGGCGGCAGGCTGCGCCTCGACAGCGACGGCGGTGGAGCCCGGGCCACGCTCGATCTGCCGGCTGGGGACTGAGTCTTCCGATCCCTCCGCGGTCGCCGACCCGGGACATCGTCCTCGGAGACGGGAGCGGTTCATGCCATGATCGGGCGAGCATGGTGGCCCGAGCCGAGTTCGTCATCGCTCGAAACCCGGAGCCCGACAGCTCGCTCCCCTTCCTGCTGCGGCTGCCGATCGACGGCGGGTTGGTGCTCAAGGCGAGGGAACCGTGGCCCGCCACGTCCCGGGTGTACTGCCACCCGGCGGAGGGCTGGCCCCCCGACCCCGAGGTCATCGAGCGGGTGCCGATCCGCGTGTGCCGGCGGCGGGGCGTCGCGATCGATCTCGTACTGGACCGCGCCCGCAACAACCGGGCCCAGTTCGTCTTCACCGAGGTCAAGGCCAGGCCGGCGATCTTCTGGCAGACGGCCCGGACCCTGCGAGCCTCGCGTCCCGGCATCCGGATCCCGTCGCGGAAGGCTGCCGGCCTCGAGGCATGGCAGATCGAGGTCGACAGCCGCGAGCGGTATCCGTACCGCTTCGCCAAGCACGCCGCCGTGGGCACCCTGCGCGTGGCACTCCCCGCCGGCGACTACGCGGTTCGCGGGGGGCACGGCCTGCTGGCGGCCGTGGAGCGCAAGACGCTGCCCGACCTGTCCAAGGGCCTCGTCGACGGGTCCCTGGCCTTGCGGATGGCCGAGCTGGCCACGCTGCCCGCCGCCGCGGTCGTCGTCGAGGGTCGCTACTCCGAGCTGTTCAAGGTGGAACGCGTCAAGCCCGGCTGGCTGCCGGAGGTCCTCGCGAGGATCCAGGTCCGGTACCGGGAGGTCCCTGTGGTCTTCGCCGAGACCCGGCCGCTCGCCGAGGAATGGACCTACCGCTTCCTCGCCGCCGCGTTACGCGAGTACGGCGACGTGCCGCCGGATTGAAGCTTCGATGCCGATCTTCGAGCCGGTGATCGAGGCCCTCGAACGGGCGGGTGTCCGAAACGTCGTGGTGGGCGGGTTGGCCGTCGTCCTGCACGGACATGCTCGGTTGACCGCCGACGTCGACCTCGCGGTCGACCTCAGCCCCGAACAGGCGGCTCGGGCGGCCCAGACGCTGGCGGGCCTTGGTCTCCGACCGAGAGCACCGGTCGACCTCGCCGATTTCGCGGACGCGGAGAGCCGGGCGCGGTGGAAATCGGAGATTGGGATGGAGGTGCTCTCGTTGTGGGACCCGAGCGAACCGATGCGCGCCGTGGACGTCTTCGTCGAGAATCCGATCGACTTCGACGAACTGTGGGATCGCTCCCTCGTCGTGTCACTGGAGCGGACCCGGGTGAGGATCGCGTCGATCCCCCACCTCAACCGGATGAAGGAAGCCGTGGGACGACCAAGCGACCTCGAGGATATCGCCGCGCTGAAGGAGATCCAGCGCCGGACCGACCATGGCTGACCATCCCGAGGACTTGTCGCTCCGGACAGGCGAGGGGAGCTGGGCTCAGAACGAGCGGGACCGCCTGACCATCGGCCTGGATGCGACGCCGGCGCAACGACTCGCCTGGCTCGAGGAGATGATCCGGATGGCATACCGGACCGGCGCCCTGCCGAGGCACGACGAGGCGGACTCTTCCGACGCCACGTAGCGTCTCGAGACCGTCACGACCCGAGCAAGCCGCTCAGCCCTCCGAGCTCAACCAGAACGCGACTCGCTGATCTCGATCAGATGGCCGTCCGGGTCCCGGAAGAACGCCCGGACCTCCCATTCGTGCTCGACGGGCGGCGTCAGGAACTCGGCGCCCCTTCCCCGGAGCGACTCGTACGCCGCGCGGCAGTCGGGGACACGGATGGTCATCTCGTGGCTCACGGCGTCGGGATCCGCCGGTGGGACGAAGGTCACGGTGGGCTTGTCCGCGGTCGGCTCGCCGCCCGTCACGAGCAGCAGCCAGTTCCCCAGGAACTGCAGCACGCACGACGTCCCGCCGTACTCCCGGTAGACGGTCGCCCCCAGCACGTCGCGGTAGAACGGCACGGATAGCCGGAGGTCGCTCACCACCAGGAGGTGCGTGAGCTCCATCCCCTCGGCCGGGAACTTCCCCATCTCCCTTCATCATCGCATCGTGCTCAGGGCCGTCGTTCATCCGGCTCGAGGAGCAGGAAGTCGTGCACACCCATGGCCCGGAGCGCGAGTCCGATCGGCGCCGGGACGAGACCCCGCCCGGACCTCGCCCGGACGAGTCTCGGGGGGCGCGACGGCAAGCTCCCTCCCCAACCGGCGGATGCGGCAGCCGCCCGCCGCCACGACGTTCTTCACCCAGTCGGAGTCGCTGCCGTAGGACAGCGCCACGACGTATCGCCCGTCACGGTGGAACATCCACACCGGAGTCCGGTGCTCGCGGCCGGACGACCGCCCACGGTGCTCGATCATCGCGAACGGCGGCACCCACGGCGCGAGCAGGCCGAGCACGCGGTGACGACCCGGTTGAACTTCGCGAGCGCCTTCGGCAGCGCCATCGCCAACAGCGTCGCAGACCTCCGGCGTGAACGTGTGCGCCCCCTCCAGGCCTCGTGCCATGCTGCGGCCGTGCGCCGTCGCGTTCTGACGCTCGCCGTCCTGCCCGTGCTGCTCGTGCCGGCCACGTCGCACGCGGGGGCAAGGACCGACGACCCGCCGAAGTTCTCCGCGACCGTGCAGCCGATCGGCGATCATCTCCGGGAGTGGATGACCGGTCGGTCCTGGCACGAGGGGTGTCCGGTCGGGTTCGACAGGCTTCGGGTGCTCCGGCTGCGGTACTGGGGGTTCGACGGGCGGGCGCACTGGGGGCGCCTCGTGGTCAACCGGGCGTTCGCCTGGCCGATCGTGCGCATCTTCCAGCGGCTGTACCGGCACCGGCGGCCGGTCCACCGCATGTGGCTGGTCGACCGGTATGGGGCGGACGACCTGACGTCGATGGAGCACGACAACACCTCGGCCTTCAACTGCCGGTGGCGGGCCGGGCAGCCCGGCGTGTGGTCCATGCACGCCTACGGCAAGGCCCTCGACGTGAACCCGCTCGAGAACCCCTACGTCCGGGGCGACCACGTGTCGCCGCCCGCCGGGCGGAAGTACCTCGACCGGTCGAAGCACGCCAAGGGCATGATCCACCCGGGCGACGGGTACGTCCGCGCGTTCGCCTCGATCGGATGGGAGTGGGGCGGCGCCTGGACCGGCAACGAGATCGACTATCAGCACTTCTCCTCGAACAACCGTTAACCACGGGGGGCTCCGCCCCCCGTGTTCCCCCCGAAGGCAAACCCTTGGACACATAAACCAAGGAGGCAGGGGAGCTCGCGGTCACTCGGCGACGGCCAGCGCCTCGATCTCCAGGAGGTAGCCTGGGCGGAACAGCGCGCCGACCTGCACGGCGGTGCTGGCCGGCGGGCTGGCCGTGTCGACGTACCGGTCCCGGACCACCCGGACGACCGGCAGGATCGAGATGTCCGTCGTGACACGCCGAGCTTGACCACGTCGGCGAACGCCGTTCCCGCCGCCGCCAGCGCCAGCCGGAGGTTCTCGAAGACCCGTTCTGCCTGAACCCACGGATCTCCCTCGCCGACCAGCTCCCCCTGCTCGTCCATGGCCACCTGGCCGGCGATCGCGACGACCCGGCCGGTGGCCACGACCGCGTGGCTGTACCCGTTCCCGGGGGCCATGCCCTCGGGCGCCTGATGATGCTCGATCCGTACCATCCGTCCCTCCCTCGATCCTGCGAAGGAGGAACGGTAACGTCCGCGCGGCATCCGGCACACGGTCGTATCCGCCCGGCTTGTCCCGCGCGCCATGCCGTCGGGTCGTTGCAGCATGGCGCGGCCCGCGACCGAGCGGGGCCGCGGGACGGCGGGATGGTGAGCCAGCCGGCGGACGCAGCCAAGGCCTGAATGGGGGACTTGACCAGGACTCCCGGGGGGCTGTCGGCTGGATGGATGCCGGCGTCGGGATGGCGAGAGGCCGAAGGCAAGTTCGGGGCCGGTATGCTCGGGCTCCCCGCTCAGGGAGGACGGTCCCACGCGCTTCGGACGCTTCGACGACGACGCACGCGAGTACGTCATCTCGCGCCCGGACACCCCCCTGCCCTGGATCAACTACCTGGGCACCGAGGACTACTTCGGGATCATCTCGAACACTGCGGGCGGCTACTCCTTCTACCGGGACGCCCGGCTCCGACGGCTCACGCGGTACCGGTACAACAACGCCCCCTCGGACGTCGGCGGCAGGTACCTGTACCTCCGGGACGACGACACCGGCGTGTTCTGGTCCCCGTCGTGGCAGCCCACCCGAGTCGACCTCGAGGACTACCGGTGCCGGCACGGGCTCGGCTACACCGTGATCGGGTCCCGCCGCGCAGCGATCGAGGCGGAGACCACCTACCTGGTGCCGCTGGGAGAGACGCTCGAGGTCTGGCGGACGCGGGTCACCAACCATCGCGACGCGGGCGTCCGGCTCTCGCTGTTCAGCGCCGTCGAGTTCTGCCTGTGGGACGCCTGGGACGACGCGACGAACTTCCAGCGGAACCTGTCGACCGGCGAGGTGGAGGTCCTGGGCGGCGTCATCTACCACACGACCGAGTACCGCGAGCGACGGAACCACTTCGCGTACTTCGCCTGCTCCGAGGAGCTCGCCGGGTTCGACACGCAGCGGGACGCGTTCCTCGGGCCGTACCGCGGCTACGACCGGCCGCTGGCGGTCGAGACCGGCCGCTCGGGGAACTCGATCGCCTACGGATGGGCCCCGTGCGGCTCGCATCACGTCCGCCTGGAGCTCGCGCCCGGCGAGCGGCGGGACGTCGTGTTCGTGATGGGCTACGCGGAGAACCCGAGCGACGCGAAGTTCGACCCCCCGGGGTCGGAGACCGTCGACACACGGCGGGTCCGCCCGGTCATCGACCGGTACCTCCGCGCCGAGGAGGCCGACGCCGCCCTCGACCGGCTGCGCGACCGGTGGTCGGAGCTGCTGGCGACCGTCCGGGTATCGACGCCCAGCGAGCACGCCGATCGCATGGTCAACGTGTGGAACCCCTACCAGTGCATGGCCACGTTCAACCTCTCGCGGTCGGCGTCGCTGTTCGAGTCCGGGATCTCGCGGGGGATGGGCTTCCGGGACTCGAACCAGGACCTCCTGGGGTTCGTGCACATGGTCCCGGGGCGGGCCCGCGAGCGGATCCTCGACCTCGCGGCGACCCAGCTCCCGGACGGCGGCGCCTGGCACCAGTACCAGCCCCTCACGAAGCGAGGGAACGACGCGGTGGGCTCCGGCTTCAACGACGACCCGCTGTGGCTGATCCTCGCCGTCGCCGCGTACGCGAAGGAGACCGGAGACCTGGCGCTCCTCGATGAGCCCGTCCCCTACGACAACGAACCGGGGTCGGAGACGCCCCTCTCCGACCACCTCCTGCGGGCGGCGCGGTACGTGCTCGATCGCCGGGGCCCGCACGGATTGCCGCTCATCGGCCGGGCCGACTGGAACGACTGCCTCAACCTGAACGCGTTCTCGACGGAACCCGGGGAGTCGTTCCAGTCGGCCGAGCAGCGCGAGGGCGGCGTGGCGGAGTCGGTGTTCATCGGTGGCTTGTTCGTCCTGGCCGCGGAGGAGCTGGCGCAGCTGTCGGAGCGCACCGGCCACGCCGACCACGCGAGCGAGCTCCGCGCCGAGCGGGAGGCGATGGACGCCGCCGTCCGAGAGCACGGCTGGGACGGCGAGTGGTTCCTCCGCGCGTACGACCACGCCGGCCACCGGGTCGGCTCCTCGCGGAACGAGGAGGGGCGGATCTACGTCGAGCCTCAGGGGATGTGCGTGATGGCCGGCATCGGCCTCGACGACGGCACCGCGGGCCGGGCGCTGGACTCCGTCAGCCGCCACCTGGCCTCGCGGCACGGCATCGCGCTGCTGCACCCCGCGTACACGCGCTACCACGTCGAGCTCGGCGAGATCACCTCGTACCCGCCGGGATACAAGGAGAACGGGGGCGTCTTCTGCCACACGAACCCGTGGGAGGTGATCGCGAACACGCTCGTCGGGGACCCCGACCGGGCCTTCGACCTCTATCTCCGTATCAACCCCTCGGCGCGGGAGGACCTGAGCGAGCTGCACCGGTGCGAGCCGTACGTGTACGCGCAGATGATCGCCGGCCCGGAGGCGCCGACCCACGGCGAGGCCAAGAACTCCTGGCTGACGGGAACCGCGGCGTGGAACCTCGTGGCGATCACGCAGTGGATCCTCGGGATCCGTCCGGAGCACGATGGCCTGCGGGTGGACCCGTGCCTGCCGGCGGAGTGGGACGGGTTCCAGGCCACCCGGCGGTTCCGCGGCGCCACGTACCGGATCACGGTGAGGAAGCCTCGCGGGGCCCGGGGCCGGGTGACCTCGCTCGTCCTCGACGGACGCCGGATCGGGGGGAACCTGATCCCGGCCGGTCCCCCCGGGTCATCCATCCAGGTGGACGCCGCGATCGAGGGATGATCCGGACCCGGAGCCCAGTTTGTTTTGGTGGGCCAGGTCGTGCGACGATCCGCGCAGCGCAACCGGGGAGGATGGGCCGATGGCCGAGATCGTTCTCGAGGACGTCTGGAAGGTCTACCCCGATGGCACCGAGGCGGTCCGCTCGGTGGACCTGGACATCCATGACGGCGAGTTCATGGTGCTGGTCGGCCCGTCCGGGTGCGGGAAGACCACCGCCCTGCGGATGGTTGCCGGGCTCGAGGCCATCTCGAAGGGAACGGTCCGCATCGGCGACAAGGTGGTCAACGACGTGCCGCCCAAGGACCGCGACATCGCGATGGTCTTCCAGAGCTATGCCCTGTACCCGCACATGACCGTGTACGACAACATGGGCTTCGGCCTGAAGCTGCAGAAGGTCCCGAAGCAGGAGATCGACAAGCGGGTCCGCGACGCGGCCGGGATCCTGGGTCTCGAGGACTTCCTGAAGCGCAAGCCCAAGGCGTTGTCCGGCGGCCAGCGCCAGCGGGTGGCCATGGGCCGGGCCATCGTCCGCCATCCCCAGGCATTCCTCATGGACGAGCCACTCTCGAACCTCGACGCGAAGCTCCGGGTCCAGATGCGCTCGGAGATCGCCCGCATCCAGCGCGACCTCGGCGTGACCACGATCTACGTGACCCACGACCAGGTGGAGGCCATGACGATGGGCGACCGGGTCGCGGTCATCCGCAAGGGCCTCCTTCAGCAGGCCGACACGCCCCAGACGCTGTACGACCACCCCATCAACCTGTTCGTGGCCGGGTTCATCGGCTCCCCGGCGATGAACCTGGTGGAGGCCAACCTGGCGGCGACCGACGGAACCATGGCCGTGGAGGTCGGGGGATTCCGCCTGGCGGTGCCGGAGGACGTCCCGGCGGCGCGCCCGGACCTGAAGAAGTACGCGGGAAAGAAGATCGTCCTCGGCATCCGGCCCGAGGACATGGAGGATGCGTCCCTCGTCGCGGACGCGCCCACCGACCGCCGAATGTCCTCGACCGTCGGCCTTCGCGAGGCCCTGGGGTCCGACGTCCTGGTCCACTTCACCATCAAGGCTCCCGGGGCGGTGACGGAGGACGTCCGGGAGTTGGCTTCCGACGTTGGGCAGGAGGCGCTCGCGGCGGTGGAACAGGTGGCCCAGCAGGGCGAGTCGAACTTCATCGCCCGTCTCAGCCCGCGGACCAGAGCGCGGGAGGGCGATCCGATCGAGCTCGTCGTGGACACCCGGCGGTTGCACTTCTTCGATCCGGACCATGGAGCGGGGATCTATGGGGACCAGAGCACGCCAGCACCGAATTGACCTGCGGGGAGGGGCGGGGATCAAATACCCAGACGGAGAAAGGGAGGGTCGGCGGATGCGGCGTCTGAAGCTGTTCGTAGTGCCTGCCATGATCGCGGTGATCGCCGTCGCGTGTAGCAGCGGCGGCGGCGGCAAGAAAGAGGGCGGAGAGTCCGGGAACATCGGTCGGGTCAGCGTCATGGGCGCCGGAGAGCCAACGGAGTACCGGGCGCTGCAGACCGTGATCGACAACGACATCAACAAGAACGCGGACTACGTGGCCACGCTCGAGGCCAACGCGGACTTCGAGACGCAGGTCAAGATCCGCGTCCAGGGCGGGAACCCTCCGGACGTGGCCCTGTACCCGCAGCCGGGGTCGGTGATCGAGCAGGCCAAGGCGGGGAAGGCCATCGCCCTCGAGGACATGGGCTTCGACATCGCCCAGATGACCAAGACGTTCGGCTCCTACCTGATGGGGCTCGGGGAGTACCAGGGAAAGCACTACGCCGTGCCCACCAACGTGAACCTGAAGAGCATGATCTGGTACCCCAAGGACGACTTCGACAAGGCCGGCTACCAGATCCCCACGACATGGGACGACCTGCTGGCCCTCTCCGGCCAGATCCAGTCAGACGGCGGAACGCCGTGGTGCGTGGGCTTCGAGAGCGGCGGGGCCACGGGGTGGCCGGCAACCGACTGGATGGAAGACATCATGCTCCGCACCGCGGGCCCGGAGACCTACGACAAGTGGACGGCGCACGAGATCCCGTTCAACGATCCGACGGTCAAGCACGCCGCCGAGCTGTTCGGGGACATCATGTTCCACCCCGGATGGGTCCTGGGTGGCGCCGACAAGACGCCGTCCATCGCGTTCGCCGACGCGCCGGCCCCGATGTTCCAGGAGCCCCCCGGTTGCTGGCTGCACCGGCAGGCCAACTTCATCAACGCGTTCTTCCCGACGGACGCCGTGGCGGGGAAGGACTACGACTTCTTCCCGTTCCCGAACATCGACATCCCGAACCAGCAGACCGCCCTGATCGCCGGGGAGCTCGCGGTCATATTCCGGGACGCCCCCGAGGTCGTGGACTTCGTCAAGAAGTTCTCCGACACCAAGGTCCAGTGTGACCAGGGGTCGGACCCGCTGACGTCGAGGATCTCCCCCAACGCGAACGTGGCGCCGAGCTGCTACGCGAACGCCACGCTGGGCAAGGCCGCCGACACGGTCAAGGTTGCGCTGCAGGGTGGGGACGCGCGGTTCGACGCCTCCGACCAGATGCCCTCCGCGGTTGGCTCGGGAAGCTTCTGGACCGGCATGGTGAAGTACCTGCAGGAAGGTCCGGACTCGCTCGACGGAGTCCTGGACGACATCGAGAAGAGCTGGCCCGCGAGTTAGCGAACAGGCTGGTCTGAGTCTCGCTTGAGCAGGGGCGGGAGCGGCCCGGAGACGGACCGCTCCCGCCGACCTCCGCACGGGAGGGACGGCGTGGCGAGGAAGACGATCGACAAGCCGACCGCGGAGGCCGACGCGGCTGTCGTCGAGCCAGCGCCGCCCCATCGCGGCGGAGCGCTGTGGTTGGTCCTCCTGCGCGCCGTCGGCGCGCTGGCCATCCCCATCGCGGGCTTCTTCGGCCTCTGGGCGACGTTCGACTTCCTCCGCAACCGAGAGGCGAACCGGTCCGTGGTCGTCCTGGTGGCCGTGGTGGTGGGGGTCGGAGGGATCTTCTTCCTGTTCTGGGCCATGAACAGGGTCGTGAACTACCTCCCCGCCCGGTTCCGGGAGGGGGTCCGGCCGTACGTCTTCGTCGGCCCGTGCCTGGTCATCCTCGCCGTCTTCCTCGTCTATCCGGTGATCAACACGATTCTCCTCAGCCTCAAGGACGCGACCTCGAGCAAGTTCGTGGGCCTCGACAACTTCAAGTTCGTGTTCACCGACAGCGGCATGCTCACCGCGATCCGCAACACGGCCGGATGGATCATCCTGGTTCCCCTGGTGGCCACGGCCATCGGGCTGGCCTTCGCCACGCTCGCCGACCGGCTTCGGCGAGGAGAGGCCGTGGCCAAGTCCCTGATCTTCCTGCCGATGGCCATCTCCTTCGCCGGCGCGTCAATCGTCTGGAACTTCATCTACAGCTTTCGCCCGGCGGGGTTCGGGACGAACATCGGGCTGCTGAACGGGATCATGCTCGGGTTGGGCAAACACCCGATCGCCTGGCTCGACATCAAGCCGTGGAACAACCTCCTGTTGATGGTGATCATGGTCTGGATGCAGACGGGGTTCTCCATGGTGGTTCTGTCCGCGGCCATCAAGGCCGTCCCCGACGAGATCATCGAGGCCGCCCGCATCGACGGCGCCTCGGAGCTGCAGGTGTTCCGGCGGATCATCGTCCCCACCATCCTCCCCACCATCGTGGTGGTGGGGACCTACATGGTCATCAACGCCATGAAGGTGTTCGACATCGTCTTCGTCATGGGGAACGCCGAGGGCAGGGGCACCGAGGTCGTCGCCGAACGCATGATCGCGTGGTTCTTCGTCAGAGGCGACTTCGGCAAGGGGGCCGCCGTCGCCGTCGTCCTGTTCGTCGCGATCATCCCCGTGATGATCTACAACATCCGGCGGTTCCGGGAGCAGGAGACGATCCGGTGAGGGGGTCCAGGGGGGCAGCGGCCCCGCGGAGCGAAGCGGAGCGGATCAGGCCGCTGCATTCCCCCTGGCCGACGCGGACCGCCGAAGGCGGCTCGCGGAGGAGTCAGAAATGAGCGCGGCCCAAGTCGCGGAGGCCCAGGCCCCGATTGGGCCCGGGGCGGGGGTGGGGGAGGTCCGCAAGGGCGGCTGGTTCGTCCGCATCACGATCCTGGTCGTGGTCGTCCTGTGGCTGATTCCGACGCTCGGCGTCCTGATCAGCTCGTTCCGCAAGCCGGAGCTCGTGGAGAGCACGGGGTGGTGGACGGTCTTCCCCCACCTGTTCTCGAAGGCACAGTGGACGTTCCAGAACTACAAGACTGCGCTGTCGCAGGAGGCGTTCGGCAACGCGTTCCTGAACAGCCTGGCGGTGACCATCCCGGCCACCGTGATCCCGATCACGATCGCGGCCTTCGCCGCCTACGCCTTCTCCTGGATGGAGTTCCGGGGGCGGTACATCATGTTCGTCACGGTGGTCGCGCTGCTGGTCGTCCCGCTCCAGATGGCGCTCATCCCGATCCTTCGCCTGTACACGGGCGGGGGATCGCTCGGCGGGATCCAGATCTTCCCCGATCTCGACCTGGGCGGCACGTTCCTGGGGATCTGGCTGGCGCACACCGGCTTCGGGTTACCCCTGGCCGTGTACCTGTTGCGCAACTACATCGGGGCGCTGCCGTCCGAGATCATCGAGTCGGCCAGGATGGACGGGGCCGATCACTTCACGATCTTCTGGCGACTGATCATCCCGCTGTCGGTCCCCGCCCTCGCCGCCTTCGCCATCTTCCAGTTCCTGTGGGTGTGGAACGACCTGCTGGTCGCCCTCGTGTTCCTGGGGGGCACGCCGGAGAACCGGGTGCTCACCGTCGCGCTCCAGCAGCTGGTCGGGGCCCGTGGCGAGAACTGGGAGCTGCTGACCGCGGCGGCGTTCATCTCCATGTCGCTGCCGCTCGTCGTGTTCTTCTCGCTGCAGCGGTACTTCGTCCGCGGGCTGACGGCCGGCTCGGTCAAGGGCTGAGCTCCGTGGCCGCGACGCGCAGGACCGTCCGCCGCAACCCGCTTGCGGGCGCGGCGCCACTGCCGCCCCGCCGGAAGTGGCGGGCCATCACGCTGGCCACGCTGGTGTGGGTCCCCGGGTACTGGTTCCTGCTGGCCGGGATCGTCTCCGCGGCCACGACGGGCAAGGCCAAGGCCGAGCCGAGCACGGGCCCGTTCATCGCGTTCGGCCTGTGCCTGGTCCCGTTCGTGTTCGTGGCGCTGGCGTTCCTGTCGGAGCACCCCCGGGCGCCCGGCGCGGTGATCAGGGCGATGGGGCTGGCCCTGGTGGTCGGCATCCCGGTCTCCGCCCTGGCCGCCGACGCGGTGACCGGGCTGGTGGCCGGGATGGGCGCGGGCGGCGTGGTGGCCCTGCGCCAGGACCTCACTCACAGCTGGAAGGCCCGGGCCCTCGCGGTGGCCGCCGCCACCCTGTACACGTTCGTGGTGCTGCGAACGATCCCGGCGATGGCCCTGCTGCTCGCGCCGATCCTGCCCTTCACGGTGATCGGCGTGGCGGACCACCTGTCGGAGGGCAAGGCCGAGCGGGCGGGGTCGGAGGCCTGACGCTCCGGCCTTCACAGGCCCGGCGCGCGTGCTCCGCATCGTTTCATATCTCCGGCTTAAGGTAGATGGCGACATGTCCGGGACCGCCGTCCAGCCTCATGCCCGCCCCCATGCCGCGGGGCCCGACGTCGCGGTGGCCACGCGGGACCTCCGCAAGAGGTACGGGGAGATCGAGGCCGTAGGCGGGGTGACGTTCGAGGTCCGGCGCGGGGAGACCTTCGGGTTCCTCGGGCCGAACGGAGCCGGGAAGTCCACGACCATCAAGATGCTGTGCACGCTGGCGAAGCCGACCGGCGGGTCGGCGACCGTGGCCGGGTTCGACGTCATGCGCCGGCGCGACGACGTCCGCCGGAACATCGGGCTGGTGTTCCAGGACACCACCCTCGACGGCTACCTCACCGGCGAGCGCAACTTGCGGTTCCACGCCGAGCTGTACGGGGTGCCCCGCGCGCAGGTCGGCGAGCGGATCCGGGTCGTCCTCGAGATGGTCGGGCTGTGGGACCGCCGTGACAGCCGCGTGCAGACGTACTCCGGCGGGATGATGCGACGCCTCGAGATCGCCCGCGGGCTGTTGCACTCCCCTCGCGTGCTGTTCCTCGACGAGCCGACGGTTGGCCTCGACCCACAGACCCGCGCCTCGATCTGGGGCTACATCGAGGAGCTGAAGCGGAACGAGGACATCACGATCTTCCTCACGACGCACTACATGGACGAGGCCGAGCACTGCGACCGGATCGCGATCATCGACCATGGGAAGATCGTCGTGCTCGACTCGCCGGAGGCGCTGAAGGCGAGCGTGGGGAAGGACCGGGTGCAGATCCGGACGGACGACGACCAGGCGGCGATCGACGCGTTGCAGGAGCGATTCGGGGTCGAGGCCGCGATCCACGAGGGCGCGGTGACGTTCCCGGTCGCCGAGGGCGAGCAGTTCGTGCCGCGGCTGTTCGCGGAGCTCGGCGTGCCGATCCGCTCGGTGAACGTCTCCCGGCCGACGCTCGACGACGTGTTCATGTCGTACACGGGGAAGACGATCCGCGACGCCGAGGCGGCGAATCCGATCCGCCAGATCGCGGCGGCGTTCCGGAGGAGGTAACCCAGACTTGACCAGCGTCGCAGAGCATTCGGTGATCGCGCCGGTCCGGCTGCCGGAGCGGTCGTTCCGGCACGACCTCCGCGCGGTGAAGGTCGTGTGGCACCGCGAGCTGATCCGGTTCGTCCAGGACCGGGCGCGCCTGGTCACCGGGCTGCTGCAGCCGGTGCTGTACCTGTTCGTGCTGGGGACGGGGTTGTCGACGCTGGCGGCGGGCTCGACCGGCGGGTTCTCGCTGCGGACGTTCATCTTCCCGGGCGTGCTGGCGCTGGCGACGATGTTCACCGCGCTGTTCGCCGCGGGGTCGATCGTGTGGGACCGCGAGTTCGGGTTCCTGCGAGAGATGCTGGTCGCGCCGGTCAGCCGGGGCGCGATCGTGGTCGGGAAGTGCCTCGGCGGCGCCACGGTGGCGACGATCCAGGGCGCGGTGATGCTGACGCTCCTCGGCGCGGTGGGGATCCCCTACTCGCCGCTGCTGGTGCTGACGCTGCTGTTCGAGCTGCTCATCCTGTCGTTCACGCTGACGGCGCTCGGCGTGTTCATCGCCGCGCGGATGAAGAACATCCAGACGTTCTTCGCGCTGACGCAGGTGTTCCTGATGCCGATGTTCTTCCTGTCCGGCGCGCTGTACCCGCTGAAGGGGCTCCCCTCGTGGCTGCACGTGTTGACGCGGCTCGACCCGATGACGTACGCGGTCGACCCGATGCGCCACGCGGTCTTCTCGCACATCGCCGTTCCGGACGCGGCCCGCAGGATCCTCGAACCGGGCGTGACCTGGGGCACCTGGCACGTCCCGGTGCCGGTGGAGCTGGCGATCGTGGTCGCCATCGGACTCCTGCTGCTCATGGGCGCCATCGTCGAGTTCCGCCGCACGGAGTAGCGCCTGGCGGGGATCGCGGCCGGCGGACCCCGCGACCTCGGTGGTCCGCCGGCGCGTCGACGCGCGATCCTGAGGCCCGGCCGCTACGTCGGCGTCGTCGCGGCGCCCGGCGGCTGGAACATGCTGAACTCGGTCCCCTGGTCGTCGCGGCAGTCCGCGTAGAGGCCGGATTCGGGTGATCCCTTGATCTCGGCCGCCGTGCCGCCCAGCGCGCGGACCCGTTCGACTGCCCCGGCGATGTCCTGGACCTGGAAGTACGGCCGGAACCCGGGCGCGGAGCCGCCGGAGTGCATCCCGCCCGGCGGGTTCGTGCCCGCGATGTGGAACCCGCCCGGGATGCTCCCGTCGGTGAACTCCCAGCCGAACACGCCCTGGAAGAACGCCCGGCCCCGCCCGGAGTCCGGGACGCCGATCGTGAAGTACACCAGGTCCCCTGCCATCGCCGCGGAGACTTGCACCTCGGCCCGCCGAGCGCAAGGCGGGCGCGCCGAACTTCCGGGATGTCCTCGGGGAAGACCTCCCTCCGCCCCGCGCAGATCCTCGCGGGAGTGCTACGTTGCGGGCCGCTCGAAGGGGAGGAGGTCTTCATGGAAGGTCCGTTTCGTCACGCCGTCGCATCCGGCGACCCACGGCCCGACCGCGTCGTCATCTGGACTCGGCTGAGCGATCCGGATGCCTCCGGTCCCGTCGACCTCGCCTGGACGGTGGCCCGGGACCCGGAGCTCCGGGACGTCGTGGCGAGCGGAGCGGCGACTGCCGATCCGGACGCCGATTCCACCGCCAAGGTGGACGTCGGCGGCCTGGAGCCCGACGCGCACTACTGGTACGCGTTCGCCCGTGGTGACGAGCGCTCGCCGGTCGGGCGGACCCGGACCCTGCCCGCTGCCACCGACCACCTGCGGTTCGCGGCGGTGTCGTGCGCGAAGTTCAACGCCGGATTCCTGAACGGCTACGGGAGGATCGCCGACCGCGAGGAGCTGAACTTCCTCCTCCACCTGGGCGACTACATCTACGAGGCGTCGCAGAACCCGCCGGCGTCGCAGACGAAGAGCAAGGACATCGGGCGGCCGTTCGACCCCCTGCACGAGTGCGTGACGCTCGCGGACTATCGCAGGCGTTACGCCCAGTACCGCCTGGACCCGGACGTGCAGCGGCTGCACCTCACCCACCCGCTCATCGGGACCGTGGACGACCACGAGTTCGCGGACGGGGCGTGGAGGGGCGGGTCGACCGAACACTGCCCCGACCGGGACGGGCCGTGGTCGGAGCGGAAGGCCGCGGCCTTCCAGGCGCGGTGGGAGTGGATGCCCTACCGCATGCCGGACCCGGCCGACCCGTCGCGCGTGTGGCACTCGGTGGATCTCGGCGGACTGGCCGAGCTGTTCATGATCGACACCAGGTCGATGCGAGACGACCCCGAGCGGCCGGGCGCGATGGCCGACCCCGCGCATTCCCAGCTCGGCCCGGAACAGGGTCCGTGGCTGCTCCACGGGCTCCGGGAGTCGAACGCGCACTGGCGCCTGCTGGGGAACGGGTCGTGCATGACCCACCTGTGGAAGGAGGGCCTGCCGGAGGTCTCGAAGCCCGGGATGCTGGCGCTGAAGCTGGTCAACTCGAAGTTCACGGGGCCGGACCCTGACCAGTGGGACGGCTACCCGTTGGAGCGGGACAGGATCCTGCAGTGGCTGGAGGACGACGACCAGGGCAACTCGGTCGTGCTGTCCGGCGACGTCCACGTCGGCATCGCCAGCGAGCTGTACCGGAACCCGTTCGCGGATGACCCCGGCGAGCCGATCTCGGTGGAGCTCGTGACCACCTCGCTCACGTCACAGAACGTGGACGACAAGAAGGGCTGGCCCGCGGACACCGGGACCGTGCCCATGGAGGAGGCCTTCGTCCAGGCCATGCCTCACTTCAAGTACACGGACTGGGACGGCCACGGGTACCTCCTGGTCGACGTGGACCGCGACCGCGTCCGCGGCGAGTGGTGGTACGTCGACGAGGTCATCCGCCCGAGCGACGGCCAGCACATGGACGCGGCGTTCGAGGTCCGCCACGGGACACCCCGGCTGGTCAGGACCGACTAGCTCTCGAGCTCCGCGGGGTCATGCTCGGCGGCGGGTTCGCCGGGAATCGGTCCGGCGTGCTCGGGGTCGTGGCGGGTGCGGCGCTGGATCGTGGAGATCAGCATCAGCATCCCCACCAGGATCAGCGGGACCGGCCACAGGACCGCCAGGTGGAGGTTCCCGAGGTCGGCGTTCCCGAACAGGAACGTCAGGCCCACGGCGCCGAACAGCGCGCCGAGGATGAACGAGACGGGGTCGAAGGTGTGGCGTCGCATCGCAGGCGTCCTTTCAGCTGGATGAACGGATCACGACGAGCTTGCCGAACGAGACGGCCAGGTCCAGGTCGATCCACGACCGGGCGAAGGACTGCCCCGCCTGCCGGTGGATCGACAGACCGTCGTGCCAGACCCCCAGGAGGCTGGTCGAACCGGCCCCGACCCGGGCATCGACGTGGACTGGGACGTCCGCCGGGAGGATGACCTCCAGGGCGCCGGCCACCTCGCTGGCGGTGACGTGCAGCCGCGTCGGCGACTCCTTCGCCTGCTCGCCGAGCCGGGACAGGTCGAGCGTCATCCTGCCGGCGACGAGACGGTAGGTCGCGGATCCGTGCCCCAGCTCGCGGGGGGCGAACGAGCGGTCGCCATACCCCCCCTTGAACGGGACGGTCACCAGGCTGGCCACCAGCACGAAGGGCACGAGCAGCGCGGCGGGCAGCGCCAGCCACCGGGCCCGGCCGACCCACGCGCCGACCAGCAGGCCAGCGGCGAGCACGGTCAGCGGCATCGCGAGGTACTGCGCCAGCGAGAGGTCGAACACGCCCCAGTAATCGAGCAGCGCGGCGACCCCGACGGCGACGAGGGCCAGGCCGAACGTCGCCGCTCCCAGCCCGGAGCGCTGCCGCCGGGGCCGAGCCGGCCGAGGCGCCGGGGCCCATTCCGGCGGCGCCACCGCAGCGGGCTCTCGGAACCCGCCGGCGGGCGGCGCCTCGGTGGGAAGCGGCGTGGTGGTCGAGAACGAGGCGGTGGGCGCGCCGGGATCGACCGCCTCGCCGTACGGGACGGCGGACGGGGGCGGGACCGTGCCGGGAGCCGGTCCGGATGCACCCGGAGGTGGGGGCACGGGCGCCGGCGGGACCCCCTCTCGCCCTTCCCGCACACTCGTGTTCCAGAACAGCAGCACCCCCAGCGCGATCAGGCCGAGCCCCCAGACCAGGTCCTCGTGCCGCGGACCGAGCTGGTTGGCGAGCAGCACGCCCCCCACCACGAGCATCGCCACCGCCACCCACGCCGGGGCCCGCTTCAGCCGCCGGATGACGTCCTCGCCTGGGCCGGAGACCTCGTGGGTGGGCGGGACCATCCACCACATCACCCCGTAGGCCACGATGCCGGCCCCCCCGGCGATGGCCAGGATCACGAACCCGATCCGCACCAGGACCGGATCGATCTCGAAGTAGTCGGCCAGGCCGCTGGCCACGCCCGCGATCACCTTGTCGTCGGTGCGCCGGTACAGCCGCTTGTGCGGGCGCGGCGGCGGCGGTTCCCAGGGGCCCCCCGTCCGCGCCGGTTCGGTCTGCTGCGCCATCGGTTCCTCACGTCCTTCCGTGTGGTCGTCCATGCCGGTCGAATCATGGATGTGCGGGCACCCCGACCACATCAGGGACTTCCCTGGAAGAACCCTGATCCGAGGCCTCAGGGTTCCTCCCGATAGCCCGGGTCGCGTCGCTGTGGGACCATCGTCGGAAGTCACCCGCGTCGAGGCGGGAGACCCAGGAACCTCGTTCCCATGGCGCGAACCCAACCCCGTTCCGAGCCCGCTCCCCGGCCCCCTGCGGCGAGCGACGAGGGCCGCGGCGTCGAGCCGGCCGCCGCGCCCGACGCCCACGAGGCGCGGGCGTCGTTCCGCATCGTCCGGACGCCCTCGGACCGGATCCTGGCGGGCGTCGCCGGCGGGCTGGCCGAGCGGCTCGGCGTCGACCCCGTGATCGTGCGGCTGGCGTTCGTCGTGCTGTCGTTCGCCGCGGGGGCCGGCGTCGTCGCCTACCTGGTGTGCTGGGCGCTGTCGGTGGACCCGCCCGCCGGCGGCACCGCGGCCGTCCCCCCGGTGGATCCGGCCGTGGCCACCCAGCGCACGATCGCGATCGCGCTGGTGGTCGGGGGCCTGCTGCTGGTGTTCCGCGCGGTCGGCGCGTGGTTCGGCGACGCGGTGGTGTGGCCCGTCGCGCTGGGCGCTGTCGGCTCCGCCGTGATCTGGACCAGGGCCGACCTGGAGAGCCGGGCCCGGTGGATGCGCGTCGCGCAGCGCTTCCCCCGGCGCTCGCTCGACACGTTCCGGGCGGGCCCCGTGTCGTTCCTCCGCATCGTGTTCGGCGGGCTGTTGATCCTCGCCGGCATGGTGGTGTTCCTGGCGGCGAACGACGCCTTCGCGCTGGGCGCGGTGCGCAACGTGCTGTTCGCCATCGGCGTCACGGTCGTGGGCGCGGTGCTGATCCTCGGGCCGGGCGTGTGGCACCTGGTGGCCCAGCTCACGGCGGAGCGCCGCGAACGGATCCGCTCCCAGGAGCGCGCGGAGGTGGCCGCGCACCTGCACGACTCGGTGCTCCAGAGCCTGGCCATGATCCAGCGGGCCCGCACCGCCGAGGAGATGGCCACGCTGGCCCGGGCCCAGGAGCGCGAGCTGCGGGCGTGGCTGTTCGCGGAGGGGCCGCCTCCGGCCGGCACGCTGCGCGCGGCCGTGCAGGCCGTCGCCGCGAGGGTCGAGGCCCTCCACAACGTCGAGGTCGAGGTCGTGCAGGTCGGCGACGTGGGCGTCGACGACCGCGTCCAGGCGCTGGTCCAGGCGACGGGCGAGGCCATGACGAACGCCGCCCGGCACGCGGGCGCCCGGCGCGTCGACGTGTACGTCGAGGTCGAGGCCGGCGTGGTGACGGCCTACGTCCGGGACCGCGGGAAGGGCTTCGACCCGGCCACCGTCCCGGAGGACCGGCGGGGCATCGCCGAGAGCATCCGGGGCCGCATGGAGCGCGCCGGTGGGACCGCCCGGATCACCTCGGCCGTGGGCGAGGGAACCGAGGTGGCGCTTCGCCTGCCGAGGGCGACCCCATGACGGACGAGCCGGAACCCGGCGGCAACGTGGACCCCCCCATTCGCGTGTTCCTGGTCGACGACCACCGGCTGTTCCTGTCCGGCGTGAAGACGGAGCTGGACCGGCACTTCGAGGTGGCCGGCGACGCCACCGACGTGGAATCCGCCATCGCGGGGATCCGCGCAGCCCGGCCCGACGTCGTGCTGGTGGACGTCCACATGCCCGAGGGCGGCGGGGCGCGGGTGATCCGGGAGGCCTCCGCCTCCCCGCAGCAGCCCGCGCCGCGGTTCCTCGCACTCAGCGTGAGCGACGCCGCCGAGGACGTCATCGAGGTCATCCGGGCCGGCGCGCGGGGCTACGTGACGAAGACCATCGCGCCGGACGACCTCGCGGAGGCGGTCCGCCGGGTCCACGAGGGTGACGCGGTGTTCGGCCCCCGCCTGGCCGGATTCGTCCTCGACGCGTTCGCGACCGACGTCCCGCCGAAGGGGAATCCCGACCTCGACCAGCTCACCGCCCGGGAGCGCGAGGTCCTCCGGCTGATCGCCCGCGGCTACGCCTACAAGGAGATCGCCCGCGAGCTGTTCATCAGCGTGAAGACGGTCGAGACCCACGTCAGCGCCGTGCTGCGCAAGCTCCAGCTCAGCAACCGCAGCGAGCTGACCCGCTGGGCCACCGAGCGCCGCCTGGTCTGAGGAGCCACTGGGCCCGTCGAGCCAGAGCCCCGCGGTGCCTCCAGCGCATCGGAGTCGCTCCCTCGCGGTTCAGATCACGACCAGGCCGACCACGAAGGTCAGGGCGTAGAACACGAACGGCGGGATGTCCCTGAACCGATATGCGGCCAGGAAGAGGATGTCGGCGCCGAGGGTGAGCCAACCGAGCCACACGGGGAAGTCGCCGGTCAACAGACCGATGCCCAGGAGCCCGATCCCGCCGATCGTCATGAGCACGTAGGTCGCGAAGGGCCAGCCGGGCAGCGTCCCGAACGCGAACTGGGAGACGCGGGTCGCTCGCAGGTAGAGGGACCAAGACCACGCCACCGCACCGATGAGGAACGCCAGGCAAGCGGCCAAGAACAGCGTCCGGGTGGATCGGCGGGGACCTCGGCAGCGAGGGACCCGACTCCCACCGAGACGACGAGCGGCCCCAGCCCGTAGAGCGGCAGCGCGGCGCGCCACATGCCAAGTCTTTCCTCGAGCAGACGCAGGCGTGCCTGCCGGGTCGCGTTCGGTGAACACGCGGGGGACGCCCACGCCCGCACCGACGAAGAAGACGACCGAGCCGACGACCATCAGCACCCCTGGGGTCTGATCGGTGTTCACCAGCGTCGCCTCGGGCTCGTGCGACCATCTCCAGGGTCCACGCAGCGGTCGATTCCCGGGGATTCCCGAGCGCCGCCTGCTGTACCGGCGAGGCCATGTCGTGACGGACAGACACCACATCCACGCGCCCATCCCCCGAGATCCCCCTTCACATCCGTCCGGCGGCGGCCAATACTCATCCGGTGAAGCCGTTCCGCCGGGTGCCGGTGATCGTTGCGGTGGCGGTCTTTGTCGGTGCCGCGGCGGCGGCCGCCTCACCCGCCGTACGCCTGATCGCCACCTCCTCGGTTGCCTCGCACGACGCTGGAGGGAAGGCGCACGGACTCGTCAACGCCATCTCGCACCTCCAGGCGAACGAGGCGAGGCATCACGAGTCCGGGAAACCGGGGAAGCCGCACGACTGCCGGAAGCCGGGGAAGCCGGACAAGGCCGAGAAGCCGGGGAAGCCGCACAAGGGTCAGAAGCCCCACAAGGCGGGAAAGCCCGGCGAGCGGCCGCACGCGACGGAGAACGAGCACGGCCACCACGTACCCTGCGCCCGGCACGGGAGCCACCCCGGCGGAGATCACGCCGAACGGCCAGGACACGGGGATCACCACGGTCCCCAGGACGGCGAGCCGAAGGACGACTGACGCGGCCGGCTGGCCCGTCAGGCGGCTTCCAGGAACTCCCGACAGGCCGGACGCCACCTTGGCCCGCTCCGCCTGCTTGCGCAGGAGCCTGGCGAGCGGCGCTCGACGGGTGGCGGTCACCACAGGCGATCCCCCGGTTCGGGCATCTGGTGGGTCATACCCATCGGCGCACGATCCGCATGGTACCGCTCGGATCGGCGCGCGGGGGAGGCGGGCGGTCCGTTTGCCCCGACGTGCAGGACTCCGGGATCATGGGCTCGATGTCACGAACAGCCGCCCAAACGTCCTTCGGGTCGACGCCGCGGACGTGATGGGCACGACCCCCGTGTACCTCGAGGTGGGCGCCAAACGCGCATTCGCCAACTCCTTCGACTGGCCGGGCTGGAGCCGGAGCGGCAGGGATGCCGACGCGGCGCTGGAGGCGCTGGTCGCCGCGGGCGCCAGATACCGGCAGACCGTCGGCGCCGCGGCCCGCGGGTTCGTGGTCCCCGAGTCCGTAGAGGACCTGAGGGTCGTGGAACGCGTGCGGGGCAACGCCACGACGGACTTCGGGGCGCCGGGCGTGCCGGCGAAGACCGACGAGCGACCGATGAAGGACTCCGACCTGCGACGGCATCTCCGCGTGCTGGATGCCTGCCGGAGGGCGTTCGACGAGGCCGCCCGGAGGGCTGCCGGCGTCGAGCTTCGCAAGGGTCCGCGCGGCGGAGGGCGCGACCTCGACGCGATCGTGGCCCACGTGCTCGACGCCGATCGGGCCTACCTGGGGAAGGTCGGCGGCGCGCTCCGGCCGGAGCCGGGCGCCTCGGTGGAGGAGCAGATGGCCGGCGTGCGGGAGGCGTTCAGCGAGGCCGTGCGGCTCCGCGCGCGGGGCGAGCCGCCCCTGAAGCCTCCCGCCAGGGCGAAGATGTGGCCGATCGCGTACGGGATTCGCCGATCGGCGTGGCACGCGATCGACCACGTCTTCGAGATCGAGGACCGCTCAAAGTAGCGGTCTCGTGTGGCTCAGCTCGTCCTGCGCTGGCCGACCGCGAGGATGTTCCCCTCGGGGTCCTTGAACCAGGCCCCGCGCTCACCGTCCATCTCGGCGATCCCGTTCTCGTCGGTCTTGAGCCCGGGAAAGTCGTACTGCTCGAACGTGACCCCGCTCCCCCGGAGGTCTGCCACGGCGGCTTCGATGTCGTCCACCTCGAAGTTCGCGGCGGTCGCCTGGTTCGTCCCGGCGAACTCGCTGGGGTACACGAAGAGCTGGCTCGTGCCCACCTTGTAGGTCACCCCGCCCGGAGTCTCCTCCACGAGCTCGAGACCGAGCGTCTCCTCGTAGAACTTGCGAGCCCGGCCCATGTCCGAAGCCGGCAGCGTTGCCGCCGCGTAGTTGAACGTTGGCATTGCGATCACCTCCCGGAGCGATGTTATTGGACACGCTCGCCGTTGCGCAAGGTGGGGGGCGCGCTGCCGGCGACTTGCCGCTCGCTGAGCTCCCACAGGCGGCGGGCAACGCCAGGGTCCTGTGCCTCCCGGCTCGGCCGCCCGATACGGCGGTCGACGAAGTACCGGCCGCTCTGGTCGCCGACCTCGGGGGAGTCGGCCACCCACACCAGCGTGTCGGCGCCTCGTTGGTTGCTGCGCACGAACGGCCGGGCGATCGCCATCGCGACGCGCATCCGCAGGCCGTAGTTCCTGCCCAGGTTGGAAGCCACGAACCCGGGGTGGTGACAGTTCGCCGTGACGCCGGTGCCATCGAGGCGCCGGGCGAGCTCGGCGGTGAACAGGATGTTCGCCAGCTTGGTCTGGGCGTACCTCCGGAACCCCCGGCCGTCGTCCCGCCCGGAATCCAGCTCTTCGAACGGGATCCTGGCGCCGGAGTGGGCATCCGACGCCGTGGTGATCACCCGGGCCGGCACACTCGCCCGGAGGCGGTCCACCAACAGGGTCGTCAGCAGGAACGGCGCGAGGTGGTTCACCGCCCAGGTCAGCTCGATGCCGTCCCCGGTCAGCAGATGCTTCGCGTTAATCGCGCCGGCGTTGTTCACCAGGACGTCGAGCCGCGGGTACCGCTCGAGGATCTCGGCGGCCAGCCGCCGGATGGCCGCCTGCGACGCGAGGTCGGCCAGAAGGACGTCGACGCCCCCGCCGCCGGCCACGTGCGCGATGCGCTCCCGTGCGGCGCTCGCTCGCTCGGGGCTCCGGGCGACGATGGCCAGCTCGGCGCCGCGCCGGGCCAGCTCCTCGGCGGCGGCCAGCCCGATCCCGGCGGTCGCGCCGGTGATGACGACTCGCCGGCCGGCCACGCCGTCCCATGTCCGCGTTCGATCGGCCACGTTCGCTCGCCCGAGTCGAGGAGCGACCAGTCTCGCAGGGCCGCCGACCGGCTGCCCGGGCCATCCCGCGCCGGTCGATTCGTCAGAACGAGGAGCCGCCGAAGCGGTACTCGGCGATCGACTGCAGGACGCTCGGACCCCTTGCGAATCCCCGGTCGGCTGGAACGCGTCCCGGGGGCCGAACACGAGCGCCACGAACAGGGCCTTGCTCGTTGGGGTCGATCCCGGCCAGTCCCTGGATGAACCCGCCGGAGTAGCCGTACGCGTTCTCTGTCGGTCCACTGAGTCCCTGGAACGAATTGTGCTGAGCCGTTCCCCTCGACGTCGCGGCGGCCGGGAGCAGGCCGGTGCTCTTCTGCACGGTCTCGGTCAGGAGCTCGTCGGTGAGGTCGGGCTCCGGCAGCTTCTGCACGTCCGCGGGGAGGCCGGAGAGGTTGTACCGGAACAGGTACACGCCCTGCGAGCCGTCGGCGCTCCGCAGGCCGTCGCGAAACCCCGGGAGGGAGGAGTCGGCCAGCTGCCAGTCCTCCGGATGGCAGACCTCGAGGTTGATCGAGCGGTCGATGAAGGCCTTCATCGTCCCGAACTGCGCCGGGCCCTCCGCATCGCCGGCCAGGTGCCCGCCCACGTACAAGCTCGACCTTGTAGTCCCCCGGGTCGAGGCACCGCGCCGGGATCGAGGAGCTGACCAGGTTCCGCCCCACCGCCCCCGGCGAGGACGGGTCGGCGGTGGGATCGATGACGCCGGACACCTCGGGCATCCCCACCCACCCCGCGCCGGGCGGCAGGAAGTACCACTCCGCCGACAGCGACTGCGAGGACGGGTCGAAGCCGGTCGAGCCGTCGGTGAACCACGCAACGTCCCCGGCGAGAGCCGGACGCGGACGCCGGAGAACGACGCGTCGCCCCCCGGGTCGACGGAGCCTGCGCCGCGAACGACCCCACGACGAGCTCCTTCGCCGCGGGCGGGAGCCTACGAGCGAACCAAGCGAATGTAAAGGGGAAGGCCGCCAGGAACTGGGCGAAGTCACCCCGGGCGAGGCCGCGGGCTTCGGGGACTCACATGGCGTCCTGTACGGCGCGGTGACCCTTCGCTACGCTCTGCCCGATCATCCCCGGAGGGAGCACGTGGTCTGCGGCGTCTGCGGCACGGAGAACGAGGCCGGTCGGAAGTTCTGCGGCGAGTGCGGCTCGCCGCTCGCGGCGGTGTGTGGCACCTGCGGCACGGCGAACACCCCAGGGATGAAGTTCTGCGGCGAGTGCGGCTCGCCGCTGGTCGAGGGGGCGGTCCCCCGGGTGGCCGCGCTGGCCGGGAACGGCCCGCCCCGCGGCGCTCCCCCGGCAGCCGAGCGCCGGCTGGTCTCCGTCCTGTTCGCGGACCTCGTCGGGTTCACCTCGCTCAGCGAATCGCGTGATCCCGAGGAGGTCCGCGAGCTGCTCACCCGGTACTTCGACTCATCCCGCCGCGTTGTCGAGCGGTACGGCGGGATCGTCGAGAAGTTCATCGGCGACGCCGTGATGGCCGTGTGGGGAACGCCCATCGCCCAGGAGGACGACGCCGAGCGGGCCGTCCGCGCCGCCCTGGACCTGGTCGACGCCGTCGCCGCGCTCGGCGCGGAGGTCGGCGCAGCCGAGCTCCAGGCCCGGGCCGGGGTGCTGACCGGCGAGGCCGCCGTCACCGTCGGCGCCGAGGGCCAGGGCATGGTCGCCGGCGACCTCGTCAACACGGCCTCGCGGATCCAGTCGGCGGCCGTCCCCGGCACCGTCCTCACGGCGGACTCGACCCGGCGGGCCACGGAGGCCGCGATCATCTACGAGGACGCCGGTCCCCACGAGCTGAAGGGGAAGGCCGAGCCGGTCGCGCTGTTCCGGGCGACCCGCGTGATCGGCGGCCGGGGCGGCGCGCTGCGCTCCGCCGGCCTCGAGGCGCCGTTCGTCGGACGGGACCGCGAGCTCCGGCTGCTCAAGGAGCTGCTCCACGCGGCCGCCGACGAGGGGAAGGCCCACCTGCTCTCCGTGGTCGGCATCGCCGGCATCGGGAAGTCCCGGCTGACGTGGGAGCTGTTCAAGTACATCGACGGCCTGGCCGCCACCATCTACTGGCACCGGGGCCGGTGTCTCGCCTACGGCGAGGGCGTCACCTACTGGGCCCTGGCCGAGATGCTGAGAGGCCGCGCCGGGATCGCCGAGGGCGAGGACGCACCGACGGCTGCCGCGAAGCTCCACGCCTCCGTCGAGGAGCACGTCCGCGACCCCGAGGAGCGCCGGTGGGTGGAGCCCCGCCTGGCCCAGCTCCTGGGCCTCGAGGACCGTACGGCCGGCGAGCGCGAGGACCTCTTCGCCGCCTTCCGCCTGTTCCTCGAGCGCCTGACCGACCGGTTCCCCGTCGCGCTGGTGTTCGAGGACATGCAGTGGGCCGAGCCCGCCCTGGTCGACTTCATCGAGTACCTCCTGGACTGGTCGCGCGGCCACCCGCTGTTCATCCTGACGCTGGCTCGCCCGGAGGTCGTGGAGCGCCACCCGACGTTTGCGGCGAACAAGCGCAACTTCACGTCGCTGTACCTGGAACCACTGCCGCCCTCGGCCATGGACGCGCTGCTGTCCGGCCTGGCGCCGGGCCTGCCCCCCGAGCTCCGCGGCCGCATCCTGGACCGCGCGGAGGGCGTGCCCCTGTACGCAGTCGAGACGGTCCGCATGCTGATCGACCGCGCCCTCCTCGTGCGCGAGGGCAACGAGTACCGGCCCGCCGGCCCGGTCGAGGACCTCGACGTCCCCCACACCCTCCACGGGCTGATCGCCGCGCGGCTGGACGGCCTGGACCAGCGCGAGCGTCGGTTCCTCCAGGACGCGAGCGTGCTCGGGAAGACCTTCACCCGGCGCGCGGCCTCGGCGATCACGGGCATCGACGAGACCGAGCTGGACCCGCTGCTGACCTCGCTCGTGCGGAAGGAGTTGCTGTCGCAGCAGGCCGATCCGCGCTCCCCGGAACGTGGCCAGTACGGGTTCCTCCAGGACCTGGTGCGGCGGGTGGCCTACGAGACGCTGGGCAAGCGCGACCGCAAGGCGCGCCACCTCGCCGCCGCCGACTACCTGCAGCGCGGCGCCGAGTACGATGAGGGCGAGGTCATCGAGGTCGTTGCGGCGCACCTCGTCGACGCGTATCGCGCCGCGCCGGAGGCCGACGACGCGCCGGCCGTCCTCGAACGCGCCGGCGACGCCCTCACCCAGGCCGGCCGGCGGGCGGCCTCGCTCGGCGCGGCCGAGGAGGCCCAGCGGTACTTCGAGCGGGCGGCCGAGCTGGCCCGGGACCCGGTGCAACGGGCCGAGCTGCTGGAGCGGTCGGCGGACATGGCCTGGCGAGGCGGGCGCAACCAGCGGGCCCGCGACCTGTTCGACGAGACGATCCGGCTGTTCACCGAGGCCGGACGGAGCCACGCCGCCGCCCGCGCGTCGGCAGCCAGCGGCCCCGTGCTGTGGACCGACGGTCACATCGAGGAGGCCCTTCGCCGGATGGAGGAGGGATACGCGGTCCTGGCCGGGGACGAGCCCGACGCGGACACCGCCGTCCTCCTCGCGGAGCTCGGTCGCCTGTTGTTCTTCAGCGGCGACCTCGACGCCGCGCTCGAGCGGCTCGACCGGGCGCTCGAGATCGCGGAGGCGGTCCCGCGGCCGGAGACGATCTCCCAGGCCCTGAACACGAAGAGCCTCGTCCTCTCGGCCCGCGGTCGCAGCCAGGAGGCGCTGGCTCTGCTGAAGCACGCCCTGCAGGTGGCGCTCGACCACGACCTGCCGGTCCCGGGCGTCCGCGCGTACATCAACCTCTCGCACCAGATGAACGAGCTGATGCGGCTCGACGACGCGCTCGCCTACCAGACGAGCGGCCTCGCCTTCGCGAGACGGGTCGGTATCCGGTGGGCGGAGTGGTGGATGCTCGGTCACCTCACGCACACGTATCACGGGCTCGGCGACTGGGATGCCGCCGAACGGGCGGGCGGTGAGATCCCGGACCCGGACGAGGTCCCGGACGCCCTGATCTCGGCGCGAGACGCCAGCTGGTCGGGGGTGCAGATCGCTGTGGCCCGAGGCGACTTCGCCCGAGCGGACGAGCTGGTCGAGCGGTACTGGGCTACGCTCCTCGGCTCCTCCGACGTGCAGTTCGCGGCGATGGCGGAGGCCGTCGTGTCCTCTGCGGACGTCGGGGCCGGCCGGTACCGGGAGGCCCTCGACCGGGCGGAGTCGGGGTTGGCCCGGACAGGAAAGCTCGGCCCGAACCACCCGGCGATCCGGGACTGCTGGATCAACGCGATGACGGCCGCGCTCGCCCTCGGCGACGCGGACGTGACGGCCCGGGTGTTCTCGGTCATCGAGACGAGGCCGGCCGGGCACGTCCACTCCTACCTGCGGGCCCACGTGGCCCGGTTCCGCGCCGCCCTCGCCGCGGCGCGGGGGGACGCCGATGAGGCGGAGTCGAATTATCGCGCGGCCGAATCCACCCTCGGCGAGCTTCGGTGCGCGTTCGACCTGGCCGCGGTGCAGGCCGAGCACCACGAGTGGCTGGCGGGCCAGGGCCGGGCCAACGAGCCGGCGGCCATCAAGCACGCAGCCGAGGCCCGATCGACCTTCGAGCGACTCGGCGCCACGCCGTGGCTCGAGCGAGTCGACCGCAGCGCGGTCCCCGCCGCGGCGCGCTGACCGACCGGAGGGTCAGAGCAGCGAGCCCTGGTCCTTCGGAACGCGTCGGCGGGAGGTTTCGCGCTGCTCCTCGGCGGGATGCTCGACGAGGGCGACCACCCGGCTCGCCATGAACCGACCGGTGCGCACGGCCTGCCCGGTCCTGGTGAGCTCGGCGACCTCGGTGACCCCTCGGACCGTCGCGACCTCCACGCGTCGCCCGGCGCGCGTCGCGGAGATCTCGAAGGCCTGGACCCCGCTCCCGGTGTCGACGAGGATCTCGACTCGATCGCCCTTCACGGCTCCATGGTAGGCGCCCGGGGTGACACGGAGCTCGACGCGGGGCTCGGCTGCTGCTCCTCCGGTGGCTCGGCGCGCTCGGCGACGTCGATGCGGGCGAGCGACGGCGGACGCCCGCGCTGCAGCCGCTCGGCAGTGTGTTCGGCGTCGCGTATCACCCGGAGGACGTTCCCCCGCCCGATCTTCGCCAGGTCGTCCTCGGCGTAACCGCGCCGGAGGAGCTCCGCGAACAGGTCCGGATACCTCGAGACGTCCTCCAGGCCCTCGGGCATCGCGGAGGAGCCGTCGAAGTCGCTGCCGATCCCGACGTGGTCGATGCCGGCGACGTCGCGCACGTGGTCGATGTGATCGGCCACGTCGGTGAGGTGTGCGTGTGGCTGCGGATGCTCGTCCCACCACGCCTCCAGAGCCTCGCGAACCGCGTCGGGGTCGTCCGGGTGCAGGACCTCCAGACGCCCGGCCTCGTCCCGTGCCGCGGCGGCGAACTGCTCGCCCGCGCGGACCAGGAACGTCGGCACGAACGTCACCATCACGACCGCGTTCGTCTCAGCCACTCGGCGCAGGATCTCGTCGGGGACGTTGCGGGGGACCCCGCACAGGGCCCGGGCCGAGGAGTGCGAGAAGATCACCGGCGCCTCGCTGACGTCGATGGCGTGGGCCATGGTGTCGGCGGAGACGTGGCTGAGGTCGACCAGGATCCCCAGCCGGTTCATCTCGCGCACGACCTCCTCGCCGAACCGCGTGAGACCGTCGTGCTCCGGCGTGTCCGTCGCCGAGTCGGCCCATGGCGTGTTGTGGTTGTGGGTGAGCGTCATGTACGCGGTCCCGAGCCGCGCCAGCATTCGCAGGGCGCCGAGCGACGACCCGATCGACTGCCCTCCCTCCACGCCGACCATGGACGCCACGCGGCCGTCGGCGGCGGCCCGTTCGACGTCGTCCGCAGAACGGGCGAGCGCGAAGGCGTCCGGATAGCGGGCCACCATCGCGTGCAGACCGTCGATCTGTTCGAGCGTGGCCGTGACCGCCGTGTCGCCCGGCAGGTCGGACGGGACGTAGACCGACCAGAACTGGCCGCCCAGCCCACCCGCGCGGATGCGCGGGATGTCGGTCATGAGCTCCGGCCGCGGGGACGCGAGGTCGAGGCGCTCGAAGTCGTAGGCGACCTTCGTGCGCAACTCCCACAGCAAGTCGTTGTGCCCGTCGATCAGCGGGGCCCGCCGCAGGACCTCCCGCGCGCGCTCGAGCAGGGACCCCTGAGCCGTCACGATCGGCGAATCCTACCGGCGTTCGGCGAGGGCGGAACGCACACGGCGTGTGCGCCCCTGATTCCTGCGATCACGGCATCGCGGCGTTGGGGATACGCTCTGGGCAGAGCAAGCGCGCGGCGGCCGCGGCCCGATCGGCGACGCTGCGGAGCCGGCGGTCCGAGGACGAGGAGGCTCAGGTGGGCGTGCTCCCCCCAGAGGTCGAGGAGGTCCTGAACGCCGCGCTGGTCGCGGAGCTGACCGTGGTCGACGAGCGCGGCCGGCCGGTGACCCACCCGCTCATCCCGCTGTACGACGGCGAGCGGATCCTGATGACGTCGAGCGTGCTGTTCTCGCGCAAGCTCGAGCACATCAAGGCCAACCCGCGCGTGTCGGTGAGCGTGACCGACCCGGTGGCCGCCGCCGTGCCGAGGTTCCTGCGCGTCACGATCCAGGGGGACGCCACCGTGGTGGACGACGACCTGCACTCCGGATGGGAGCGCACCGCGCTCCCCCTGTGGCGGATCAAGGAGCCCGCCATCGACTTCTTCCTCGGCAAGCGGGTCGCGCTGCCGCTGTTCTTCGAGCGCGCCGTCATCGAGATCGTCCCCCGCCGGGCCCTCGTGTGGGAGGAAGGCAGGACGGACCACGAACCACGGGTCGTCGAGCTCGCGGTGACCCCTCGATGAAGTCGAATCCGCGTTCCCAGACACGGCCTGCGTCGCTCGAGGAGCTCAACGACCGGTTCGAGCACGCCGTCGTGGTGTCGGTCGGCGACGACGGCTACCCACTGAGCATCGCGACGGACTTCTGGGTCGACGCGCAGGCTGGCGTGATCCAGCTGGGCGCCTTCGAGCCTGCGCCGCCGATCGACCGCGAGGTCGCCCTCGTGTTCAGCCACATCCGCCCCCAGCCGGGCCAGGGCTACGACGAGCGCCGATACGTCCAGTTCTGGGGCAGGCTCCGCAGGACCGACGGGCCGAGCCGGGCGCTGATCTTCACGCCGGACTCCAGCCAGGGGTGGGACGAGGAGGACGTCCCGTTCTTCGAGTTCTCCGAGCGCAGCGTCCCCCAGGCCCTCGCCTACATGGAGCGGCTGTCCGAGGAGACGGGCCGGCCCGTCCGCCCGAAGCTCTCCCGAGGCTGGCTGTTCCTCCGGGCCACGCGCCTGCCGTTCCTGTCGGCGAGCGTGATCCCGGTCGGGCTCGGGATCGCGATCGCCGGGAACGACGGCGCGTTCTCGTGGTGGCTCGCGCTGCTCACACTGGTGGGGGCGTGCGCGGTCCAGCTGGGGCTGAACGTCGCCAACGACGTCTTCGACACGATGTCGGGCGCCGACGCGGCGAACGTCACGCCGACCCAGTTCAGCGGCGGGTCGCGCGTCGTGCATTACGGGCTGATGAGCATGCGCTCGCTGGCGCTGATGGCGGTGGCCTTCTACGCCGTGGCCACGGCCGTCGGGCTGTTCCTCGCGATCGACCGGGGATTCTGGCCGCTCTTCGGCATCGGCGCGGCGGGCGTGCTGATCAGCGTGTTCTACACGGCACCCCCGCTTCGGCTGGTGCACCGGGGACTGGGTGAGATCTGCGTCGCCGTCGGGTTCGGCCCGCTCATGGTGCTCGGTGCCTACTACGTCCAGGCCCAGCGGTTCACGTGGGAGGCCCTGTACGCGTCGCTGCCCGTCGGGATCCTCATCGCGCTCGTCCTGTACATGAACGAGGTACCCGACCGGGCGGGCGACGCGGCCGCCGGGAAGCGGACCCTGCCCGTCCGGCTGAGCACGGACGCCGTGATCACCGGCTACACGGCCGCGGCGGCAGCGGCGTTCGCGCTGATCACGGCCGGCGCGCTGAGCGGCCTGCTGGTCCGCCCGTCGCTGATCGCAGTTGCGACGGTCCCGCTCGCGCTGCGCGTCATCCGCGGCCTCCGCGCCAACTACGACAGCCCGTACACGCTGATGGCCGACATGGCCGCGAACATCAAGCTCCACGCGTTCACCGGGATGTTCCTCATCGCCGGCTACGTGGTCGCCATCGTGGCGGGCCACCTGTGGCACCCACCGCCCGTGTTCCTGCGTTGAAGCGCTCCCCCAGCGTGAACTCGATCAGCGCCGGCATCGCCATGTGCGCGAGGGCCGGAACGTCCCGTCCGAACCGTACCTCGGGCCGCGCTGGGAGTGGCCGGGGCCGGTCTCGTCACCCCACGTGATGGTCGAAGCGCGGCCCCGCATCCTCCGGCTCGCGGATCGGGGCCGGCAGCGCAACCTTGAACGCGGCCCCGCCCCCGGGCCGGTCCTCGATCCACGCCCTGCCTCCGTGCAGCTCGGCGAACCGCGCCACGAGGGACAGGCCGATGCCGACGCCGGGCGAGCCCTCGTTCCTCGTCGGGCCCTGCCGGAAGGGTTCGAAGAGGCTGACCCGGAGCTCCTCCGGAACCCCCGGCCCGGCGTCCTCGACCGTGATCAGCACGCCGTGCTCCGCCGCCTCGACCCGCACCCAGAGCGGCGTCCCCCGGGTGGTGTGTCGCACGGCGTTGACCAGGAGGTTCTCCACGATGCGCTCGACCATGGCCGGGTCGACCTCCGCCACGAGCGGCGCGGCGACGACCTCCACGTGTCGCTCCCCAAGAGGGATCGACCGGTCCCCCACCAGCCCCCGGACCAGATCGCCCACGTCGACCGGCATCCGGTTAGGCTCGAGGATCCCGCGGTCCAGGCGGTCGAGGTCCAGCAGGTCCCCGAGCAGACGGTCGAGCTTGCGGGCGTTCAGCGCAAGGCGCCCGATCAAGTCCCGGGAATCCGAGGGGGAGAGCTGCAGGTCCTCGTTGTCGAGCGTCAGAGCCGATCCCAGGATCGTCGCGAGCGGCGTGCGCAGCTCGTGGGAGACGGCGTGCAGGAAGGTGTTCCTCATCTCGTCCAGAGCCCGGAGCCGCCCCCCGGCCTCGCGCTCGCGCTCCAGGGCCCGGCGCAGCGCCTGCTGCGCGAGGCGATGCCCGGTCACGTCGAACAGCACGCCCTGCCACCTCCGGGGGCCGGGGCCGCCCGCGGCCTCCGCCGGCGTGGTCTCCTCCCGCACCCACACCGTCCGGCCGCTCCGGGTGACGAGGCGGTACTCCTCGCGAAGGGGCTCTCCGTCGGCACGGTGCAGCAGGCGCGCCCCCCGGACCCGTTCGCGATCCTCCGGGTGGACCAGGCCGTCTCGCACCCCGGGAGCCGCCCACTCCTCCGCGGTGCAGCCGAGCATCTCATCGACCTGGGGGCTCACGTACACGATCCGCTCCAGTTCCGGACGATCGGGATCGACCTCCTCGACGAAGGTGACGGCGGGGATGTGTTCCACGACCCCTCGGTACCGTGCCTCGGCCTCCTCCAGCCGGAGGCCCTGCCGGCGGAGGAGCTCCGCCTTCGACTCGACATCGCGGACCAGGCCGGACATCCGGTACAGGACCAGGAGGAACAGGACGGCCGACCCCACGGCGATCACCAGCACGCTGCCCTCGTGTCGGCGGGTGTCCGGGAAGACGAGCGCGAGCGGTGCCATGAGGGATGCCACAGAGAGCACCGCGATGCGTCGACGCGTCAGCCGCATGATCCTGTCCGGCGCGGCGACCGCCAGCCGGCGCATGGACGGATGCAGCGCAGCGACCCCGAAGAACACGAACCCCAGGACCCATCCGAGGTCCACCGGCGCCCGGTCGACGTAGGTCCCCTCGAGCACCATCTTCGCGTAGACGGCGTCGGCCGCCAGCATGCTGACGAAGCTGAGCGCCAGGAACCGGTAGGCCGGCACCCGCGTCCCCGCGCCGACGACCAGGCGCACGATCACGAACAGCAGGAAGACGTCCATCAGCGGGTACGCGATGGAGACCACCTTCTCCGCGAGCGACAGGGAGGGGTCTCTCGCGTACGGCATCATCAGGAACACCCAGGACAGGATGCCCAGGCCGATGGCGACGATGGTGGCGTCGACGACGTTCGCCCGGTCCCGGCCCGGGTTGCGGCTCCGGACGAGCAGCAGCAGGCCGGCGGCCATCACCGGGTAGGCGGCCAGGTACATCGCGTCGCTCGCGCCGGGGAACGGCGGGGTCACGTGCCGGACCAGCGAGTCGTAGTCGTAGGAGAAGTTGCCGAAGGCGGAGAGGAGCTGCCCGGCGGCGAGCAGATACCAGGGTGCCCGGCGCTCGGGCCGGTGCAGCCTGACCCCCACCACGACGGCCCCGGCCGAGGCGACGTTCATCGCGTCGTACAGGCCGTTCAGCACGAACCCCCGAGGCAGCAGGAAGTAGCCGAACGACAGCCCGACGCCCACGACGAGGACGACGCGCCACGCGCGATCTCTCATACGGGGCCGTATCGGCACACCTCACGAGGAACGTGAGCGCCCGGCTCGGTGTGCAGCCTCGGCGGCGGAGCGTTCGGGGCTCGGCGGGGGAAGACCCACCCGATCAGACCGTCACGGCCCGCAGGTTGGACTCCGGGGCCTCCGGCGGGACGGAGCAGCCGGGGGCGACGAGCAGGCCGCGTCCGCCGGTGGACTCGACGGCGGCGGTGCGCTGCGCGAGGACGTCGGACGGGGTGCCCTCGACCATCGTGCGGTCGTGGTCGAGGCCCCCCATCGCGGCCCGGCCCGAGCGGTCGCGGCCCTCGGCCAGCGACGGGTTGCCCGGTCCGTGGATCGACCAGCTGACGGCATGGGCCGGCAGCGTGGAGGCCAGGTCGAAGTGGACCCGCGCGCCGCACAGGTGCAGGACGTTGCACCAGGCGGCCCCGGGCAGCGCCTCCAGGACCCGGCGGTCGTTCGCGAGCGCGAGGCGCCCGTAGTCCTCCCGTGACATCACGTCCGCCGACGCGTAGCCCGAGATCGCGTAGAAGACGCCCGCGGCGCCGGCGGCGATGGAAGCGGAGGCGAACCCGGCCAGCGCGTCGCCGATCCGCTCGAGCGCCGGGGTCACGTCCTCGGGTCGGTCGCGCAGCTCCCGGGCCGCCCGGGGCTTGTCCTCCCCCACCAGGTACCCGGCCACGGTGAGCGGCGAGAACACCGTCTGGATCACGGGAACCGACGGGCCGATCTGTTCGACGACCAGGCGCAGCGCGTCCACCTGCTCACGGAGCGACGGCGCCGAGGCGTCGACCGGCGGGATCCGGTCCCAGTCGCCGGGTCCCGGGACCACCGGGCGGGCCGGCACCGGCGCATCTCGGAACTCCACGGCCGGCCGGTACTCGGCGCCGAACGCCTGGGCGAAGCAGCACGCCCGCGGCTGGAGCTTCACGAAGTCCCAGGCGTGCTCCCGCTGCCGCCGCACGGTGACGCCGGCCAGGTCGCGGGCCGACCACTCCGCCTCGTAGGTGTGGCCCCACCACCCGGCGGGGGGCCGGTCGGGCCGTTCCAGGGCCAGCGCGGCCCGGACGCGATCGACGGGTTCCACGTCGGCCGAGTGTAGTGGCCTCGCCGCGCATCGAGCTGTACGCCGAGATCTCGAAGGGACTGGCGGCCTACAACTACGACCAGTCGAAGGGGCCCGAGCTCGCCGCCGCCAAGGGCGTCTCCCCGGAGAGCTGGCAGGCGGCGGTGACCGGCTGGAACGCCCGCATGCAGGCGAGTCGGGATGTCGGCAAGCGCTTCAACGCCCTGTACATGGGCCGCGCCTGAGGGGGCCTCGAGTCGAGACCGGCGTCCCGGGTCCGGCGGCCCCGCCGGCTCGCGTCACGGGAACGCCGGAGCTCGCTCTTGCCCGGCTCGGACCCTTTCGGATACCGTGGTGGACCATGGCCTCCACCACCTACCGGACGAAGAACTGGCCGGTGGGCCCGATGGTGCAGTCGGCCGCGCGAAACCGGCGGCTCGCGCTCCAGGAACGACAGGACCTGCTGTCGAAGTCAGCGCTGTTCCACGGCCTGTCCCGGCGTCACCTCCGCTCGATCGCCCGGGCGACGGAGGTCTCGTTCCACCCCGCCGACTCGTCGATCGTCAGGGCAGGCGAGCCGGGTTCGACGTTCTACGCGATCGTCGAGGGCCAGGCGAAGGTGGTTCGCCGGGGACGAGCGCCCAGCCGCCTCGGGCCGGGCGACTTCTTCGGGGAGATCGCGATCCTCGATCCGGGCCCCAGGACCGCCTCGGTCTTCGCGGAGACCGACACCCGGTGCCTCCAGCTCGGCAGCAAGGAGTTCTTCGCGGTCGTGACCACGGAACCCCTGCTGGCCGAGCGGATGCTGAAGGCCCTGGCCCGGTGGCTCCGCCAGGCGGAACCGAAGGACCTGGCCTAGCGGCCTCCAACACCCGGGCTCCGTGTCACCGGCACGGCTCCTTCGCGCCTGATCCTGCTTCGTGCCGACCGGCCCCCGGAGGACGGGACCTCGGCCCCTCGTCCCGGATGAGCCTCGCGGTGACACTGCCGGCAGTCGAACCTGGAGGTGGACGAGATGCTCGAGGCGTTTGTCCTGGTGGAGACGCGGCTGGGCATGGCGGATGAGGTGGCACACCGCTTCGAGCAGGTGGAGGAGATCATCCACGCCGACGTGGTGACCGGCTGCTACGACATCCTGGTCCGGGTCAGGGCGTGGTCGCTCGAGTCCCTCGGAGAGGTCGTCGCGGCCATGAAGTCGGTCGACGGCGTCACCCGGGCGCTGGCCTGTCCCGTGGAGCACCCGGCCCCGGCCGCCCACCGCGGCTGGCAGCCCATCCACGCGGCGGTCTGACTCGATCCGGGACTGCCGCTGGCCAGGATCACCAGAGCCGGGTCACGCGCCCGCGACGTCGCGGCGGCCGAACAGCGCCGATCCCCCCACCGCGAAGGCGAGCCCCAGCGCCACCAGCGCCGCAGCCGAGACGAGGTCCGCCCCGACGGCCGGGACCGGCGGCACGTGGTGGAAGACCGACAGATCGAGCACCCACGACGGCGCCTGCACCAGGGCCCCGACCAGCTGGACGAGGTACGAGACCGCGATCGCGCCGAGGGTCAGGCCCACGGCGGCCCTCGGCACCACGGCGAGCACCAGGAGCCCGAGCCCCGTGAACAGCACCGCGGCGGGCACCGCGTTGAGCCCCCCCTCGAGCAGCCGGACCACCGGGACGGACTGGCCCCGAACGGCCGCGCCCACCCACGTCAGGAACGCCGCCGCAACAGCGACCACCGTCGCGCCGAGCACCGCCACCAGGCCCGTGCCGAGCAGCCAGGACCGTCGGCCGACCGGTCGGACCAGGAGGTTCTCCAGCCGTCCGGAGGCCTCCTCCTCGCGATCCGCGGCCACCCTGAAGCCGGCGTACAGCGCGGCGATCAGCACCGCGAACGACAGCGCAAACCCCAGATAGCCCGTCGCGACCGTCAGCGACCCTCCGAGCCGGTTGATGATCTTCACGGCGCCGGGCGACGACTTCGCGAAGTCGACGATGTCCTTCGTCAGCAGCCCCAGGACGAACGCGAAGGCTCCCAGGGACATCGTCCACACGGCGGTGGGCCCGAGCGCCCGGCGGATGCCGAACCCCAGCGACGACCCCAACCCGAAGTCCCGCCCGCGCGACGTGTCGTCGCCAAACAGCACTCCCCGGCCGAGATCTCGCCGCCGGGCGATCGCGAGCGCGACCGCCAGAACGGCCGTGGCCAGGCCCGCCAGCAAGAGCAGCGTCGCCGATCGATCGCCGGCGAAGGCCCGGGCCTCCTCCACCCAGCCGAACGGGGAGAGCCACCGCAACCACTCGACGCCCGAGGTGCCGTCGGCGACCACCCGCACCAGGAAGGTCAGTCCGAGGAACGCGCCCGCCAGTCCCGACGCCCGCCGGCGGATGGGGACCAGCTGCGACGCCAGCGTTCCCACGGCTGCGAAGACTGCCCCGCTGAGGGCCACCGCGCCGGCCAGCACGAGCGACCCCTTCGTGGGCAGGCCGGACTTCGCCAGCGCCGCCGCGAGCGCGACGAACGCGACCGCAAGCCACGTGGCGAGCGCCGCGGCCGTGGCGGTGATCATCCGCGCCGGCGTCGTGGCCCCCGACACGAGCAGCTCCCACCGTCCGTCGTCCTCCTCGCCCCGCAGCAGCCGGGTCGCCGCCAGGAGCATCCACACGCCGGCCAGGAGCGACATGACCGTCCCCAGCCTCCACGCGGTGAATCCGCCCGTGGTGTCGGCGGCGTGGGGAATGCCGTACAGCGCATGGAAGCCGCGGTTCGCCAGGGGCGTCGCCGCCAGCAGCGCCCGCGACGCTGGCGTCGGGTAGGCGGTTTCGTAGCCCTTGACCGTGCTCGCCGCGAGGCCGGCGAACGCGAGCGTCCAGGCGATCCCGCCCTTCCACGTGGTCCGGAGCATGAGCCGGTACGCGGCGCGTGCCGGGCGCGGGCGGGCGGCGGCGATCGCGGCGAGGCTCATCCGGGCGTGTCGACCCGCGGCTCGGACGCGGCCGCGGGTTCCGCCGCTGTCGCTCCGTCCGGCCCGTAGTACCTCAGGAAGATCTCCTCCAGCGACGGTTCCTTCGACAGGATCGACGCGACGTTCGACCCGGCCAGGGCGTCGACCAGCGGCCGGATGCTCCCGTGCACCCGGCACCGCACGACGCCGTCGTCCGACGCCACGACCTCGACGCCGGAGACGCCCTCCAGCGCCGGCGGCGACCCGTCGAACGTCAGCTCGAACGTCCGCGCCGAGAGGTGCCGGAGCTCCTCCAGCGTCCCGACATCGGCCAGCCGGCCGCGGCGAAGGATCGCCACGCGGTCGCACACATCCTCGACCTCGGACAGGATGTGCGAGGACAGGAACACGGTCTGTCCCCGATCCCTGGCCTCGCGCGCGCAGTCCTGGAAGGCCGCCGCCATCAGGGGGTCGAGCCCGGAGGTGGGCTCGTCGAGGATCAGGACCTCGGCCCGCGTCTGCAACGAGGCGATGAGCCCGACCTTCTGCCGGTTGCCCTTCGAGTACGACCGCCCTCGCTTGTGCGGGTCGAAGTCGAACCGCGCGATCAGCTCGTCGCGGTAGGCCAGGTCGACGCCGCCGTGGAGGTTCCCCAGGAGCTCGAGCATCTCCCCGCCGGTGAGCTGCGGCCACACCACGAACTCGCCCGGCACGTACCCGACGCGCCGGTGCAGCCCGACCGCCTCCCGCCAGGGATCCAGCCCGAGCACTGCAGCCGAGCCCGCGGTCGGGCGGATCAGCCCGAGCAGCAACCGGATCGTCGTCGTCTTCCCTGCCCCGTTCGGCCCGAGAAACCCGAACACCTCTCCTCGGGCCACCTCGAGGTCGAGGGAGTCCAGCGCGAGCACCGAGCCGTACCGCTTGGTCAGCCCCTCCGTCCGGATCACCGCGTCGTCGACAGGTGCCACCTCCTCAGGGTTCGAGGCCAACCCTACCGCCGCTTCGCGGGTGATCCCCGTGGGACCGGCCCGGGGCGGTGCACTAAGTTCGAGGGATGCGAGACGGCGACGGCGCGAGGTTGCGATGCGTGGGCTGCTGATCGGGCTGGCGATCGCGGCGGGGGTGTGGCTCGCCGTCATCGGGTTGCTGTTCCTGTTCGGGCGGCGACTCGCGGCGAAGGAGCTCGTGACGTTACTCCCGCACCTGATCCGGCTGTTCCGGGGCCTGGTCCGCGATTCGCGGGTGCCCCGCGGCAGCAAGGTCTGGCTGGTGGTCGGAGCGGCCTGGCTGGCATCGCCGATCGATCTCGTCCCCGAGTTCATTCCGGTGCTCGGGCCGCTGGACGACGCCGTGGTCGCGGTGCTCGTGCTCCGTCACGTGATCCGCCGCGCCGGTCCCGAGGTCGTGGCCGAGCACTGGAAGGGCGATCCGGCGACGCTCCGCCGCCTGCTCAGGCTGGCCGGCGTGCGCGTCCCCCAGGCTCAGGGCGGCGACGAGGCCCGATAGTCCACCCGGAAGAACGCGAACACGGCGGTGGCCGGGTCGTAGGTCACGGCGAGGGGGTGGTTCGGGTCGCCGACGGGAAACGACATCGTGACGTCGCGGCCCGGCCAGTTCGGGTCGTAGACGTGCAGGGCCAGCGCGTCGCCGTCGAGGTCGTAGCCGTAGGCCAGCACCTGGTGGTTCTCTCCCAGCCGGAACGGGTCGAGCGACTTCACCTCGACCATCCCGAGCGGCGACGGATGTCCCGAGTCGAGGTCGGCGCGGACCTTCGGAAATTCCTGCCGGATCATCCGCCACGCGCGGCCGTGCGGGATGAGCCCGAGCCGGCTGAGGAAGCTCTCGCCGTCGGGCAGCGCCGGGTTCATCAGCTCGAGGTACCGCAACGGCCCTGCCGGCAGGGAGAAGCTGTCGATCAGCCGCCGCACGAGGTAGTCGTACAGCGGCCCCGAGCCCGGCGCGTCGGTGTCCGGAGGCGGGGTCCGATGCGCCTCGAAATAGTCGCGGGCCGCGAAGGCCATACCGCCGCACAGGCCGTTGGCTGCATCCCCGATGGGGACCGACACCACGCCAGGCACGCCGATGTTCCGCAGCGGGACGTGCGGGAAGTCGTTGGCGAACCGGAAACCTGAGCCCTGCGGAGTGAAGCCGGGGATCCTCACGCTCGGCATGACGCGCTCCCTCGGTCGAGATCTCCTCGCGAGGCATCATGCCCCGCCGCGGGACGCCCGATCAAGCGGCGCGAGCGACGGACAGGGGGCGGCGCCTCGGCCGCCCCCTGCCGCGTTCAGCGCCGGCCCGTCACCCGGTGGAAGCGCTGAAGATGTCGTTGTTGCCGAAGTTCCCCGGGCAGTCACCGGGCGGGCCGAGCGGCCACGGCGCCGGGAACACCAGGTGCCCCGCGTCGTGCGAGGTCTGTCGCCACCCGTCCATGGCCGGGCAGTCGGCCGTCCGGCGCGTGTCCGTCCACACCCCCGCCCCGTAGGTCCGGGTGGCGATGGCGTAGACGTAGTCGCCCAGGAACTCGTTGTACAAGATTCGCCCTTGGGACGACCCCCGGGCGTCCCCGGTCGGCCCCTCGTACACGGGGACCCATCCGGTGGGCGCTCCGTCCGGGCCGATCGGCGATTCGAGCAGGACGCCCCGCTCAGGACGAGGGGTCGCCGTGGTGGCCTGGAACGGCGCCTCGTTGGACTGGTACACGACGTACGCGGTGGAGCCATTGGGCGCGATGGCCGGAGCCGAGTACTCGGGTCGATCGCCGGGGAGCGAGACCGGTGCGGGCGCGCTCCATGTGCTCCCGCGGTTGGTCGAGTAGGAGACCATCGCCTTCTCGTTGCCGGAGCCGAAGGCCCCATCCGTCCAGGAGTCGATGATCTCGTTCGTGGCGTCCGCGCCGGACGGCGCCCCGTTGGCGATATCCACGCTGGGCATCGCGGCGAGGTCGGTGCGGGCCCCGGCGATCCCGTCCTCCACGCACCGGTGGGTGATCGGGTCAACGTTGAAGCAGGGGTCGGTCATGGGGACGACGTCGCGGGGCTGGGTCCACGTCCGGCCCCCGTCGAAGGACTTGATCTGGGTGTGCGCACCCTGCAGCCCCGATGCGGCGAAGTGCGTGAAGTACGCGTAGACGACCCCGTGGCTGTCGGTCCGTACGGTGCACCCGTCGAGCACGCCGTGCTGGGTGGCCGCGAGGGGCGGCGCCACCTGCCGGGACGTCCAGGTCACGCCTCCGTCGGTGGACCGGGCCACCAGCGGGATCAACGGGTAGTTGTTGCCGCCGCTGAAGCTATGGAAGTCCACGTAGCACACGTACGCGTTCCCGAAGAAGGGGCTCGACGATGCGTTGTCGGCCCAGACCTGCTCCTTGTCGAGCCCCGCGGAGGCGGCCACGTGGGGCGCCGCGAAGTACGGCTTCGACCAGTTCCCCTGGTCGGCGACCCGCGCCTCCGTGATGTTGTCGATGTGCGACACGGTGATCGCGAAGTTGCTGTTCTGGCTGTTTCCGATGACGGTGTCATTCAGGTTCGTGGCCAGGGTGGAGAAGTACAGCCGGTCGCCGTTGTCCCAGGAGAACCCGCCGGGACCGGGCGCGGGACCGAACGCGACGCCCGTGTCACTGCGAGAGCGGAGGCCGTTCTCGTAGTAGTTGGGCACAGTGTGGATCGGCCCCGGGTGGGGGGTGCACGGCTCGACGGTGGGGTCGCAGTCGGCCGCCGTGAGCCCCTGATAGGTGGGCTGGATCCACGAATGGCCGCTGTCGAACGAGAAGTACACGGCCGACAGCCCGACCCCGAGGTTGAACGTCCCCAGCGGGAACGAGCAGGCCCCGTGCTGCGTCGAGGCCTCCCTCGAGCAGGGCTGCATGTCGACGAGATCGTTGGCGCCGGCGGCCAGTACGGTCGGCCGGTCAGCGGCGACCGCGAGCGAGGGCTCGTTCACCGCGTTCTGGGGATGCATGTCCTGCGGGCTCGCAACGCTGACCAGGGCGTCGACCGCCGCGGAATGGGCGGCGGGCATGCCGGCCACGGCCAGCGCCGCGACGGCCGCGAGGACCAGGAACGCTCGTTTCATCAGGTCTCCTCCCATGCTGGGGGCGCACGGTTGGGGGACGATCGGACGGTCGGGGCTCGGGCACGGCACGGCAAATCGGACGCGGGCACCGAGGAAGACCGGCTGTGCAGGGCCACGCTCCGCCCCCGTGGCTCGGGCGAGTCAGTGGTGAGGAGTCTTTCATGTCCTCCCGCGATCGCTCAAACGCACCGCGACCGGGCGGTCTCGCTCCCGGTCCCGGTCTCTCGTCAGAACGACGCGTGCTGGCTGAACACGTCCAGCGCCGCGGCTCCGTTGCCTGTGTACAGGACTTGGGCGGTCGAGTCGTTCGACGCCACCGCGATGTAGTCGCCGAGGAACGGGTTGCCGCACGTGGGCTGGGGATCGACGAAGGCCAGGCAGGCCTCGAACGTGTCGCCGTCGAAGCCGGTGGTGGTCATCGGCGTGATCCCCCACGTGGCCCCGGAGTCGTTGGTCGACGCCAGCGTGACGCAGTTCAGGGTGTCGTTCGCCGGGTCGCACGACCGGTCGTAGAACACGAGGTCCACCCGCCCGTTCGGCGCCGAGGACAGCCAGGGGAAGAACTGCTCCTGCCCGCTGGGCTTCACCCGCACCGGCGTCGTGAAGGTCGTGAGGTCCTCGGCCTGCGCGGTGTGCACGGCGTAGATGTTGGCGGCGCCCGACTTCTGGTCGGTGAAGCCGACCACGAGCTTCCCCGTCGCCTGGTCCACCGCCGGCCAGACGTCCGTGAAGACCCGGTAGTTCGAGTTCGGGAGGCGCCCAGCGATCGGCGACACGATGCTCGCGGCGACGAGGTCGCCGGTCCACGTCAGGCCCCCGTCGGTGGACTTCGCCACCATCGCGACGTTGTTCTTCAGGCTCGACTCGTTCGGTCCGTTGATCCAGGTCACGTACACGGTCCCGTCGGGGCCGACCGCGGCCCGGGCGTCCTGGTCGAACTGGTCGCCGTTGTCGGAGATCCTGATCGGACCACGCCACGTCCGCCCGTCGTTGTCGGAGAACGCGATGTCGATGGGCGAACGACCGAAGCCGCTGAACTCCGCCCAGGTCACGTACAGCCGGCCGAAGTGGTGCCCCGGGCCGGTACCCGTGTCGACCGTGATGCTCTCGTGGTCGGGGAACTGGCCGTTGCTGCCCTTCTGCGAGCCGTTCGACTTCCCGGTCGTCACCGCCACGGCCGGGAGGCGCCAGGAGTCGAGCCCGTAGCTCGAGTTCACGTCCGCGTTCGGATCCGCCTTCGCCGTATCGAACGTCGTGGACAGCAGCTGGATCTGGTTCCCCGTCCGCCCCCCGAACGACTGGCAGATCACGTCGAACAGGCCCGAGGCCGGGTTGTACGCGACGGATGGGTCGCCGGCGACGGCGAACGGGCCGGTCCCCGGGATGTCGGGGTCGTTCGTGAAGAACGTGAACCCGGGGACGAAGGTCTCCGGAGCCCACGTCGCCCCGGCGTCGGTGGAGTAGGAGAACCCGCAGCCGTCGTTGTACTCCCAGTCGTTCCACGCGCCCGCCAGCAGCTGGCCGTCCGGGCTCATGCCGAGCGACTCCTCGTTGTTGGCGAACTGGTCGTTCGTGACGTCCAGCGGCGACGACACGGCGACCGCGGTGGGCGCGGACACCGTCGCATGCGGGCGGGCGGCGGCGAGCGTTGCCGGCCCTGCCGATGCCACGGCGGAGGTCGTGAGCAGGGAGAGAGCGATCGCGGCCCGGTACACCTTCATGTCATCCTCCTGTCGACGCTCGGTCGGGGGCGCGGGCCATTCCCGAGCCGCCGATCCTACCGCCGATGCAGCGAAGGGGTGATCGCGCGGACTGGTGGGTCGGGCTCACTATGATTGCGGCCGTCGACGGGCGAGGAAAGGCAGCGACGTGAGCGAGGGAGATCCCAGGCAGGGCGGACGGGCGCGGCTCGGCCTGGCCGATGACGCCGAGGGAGTGCTCCCCAGCCAGGCGCTGGAGCGGGCCGTGCAGCTCGGCATCCTCGACGCCGGCGACTACCGGATCCCGCCGGCGAGCATCCAGCCGGCGAGCGTCGACCTCCGCCTGGGGAAGAAGGCCTATCGGATCCGGTGCAGCTTCCTGCCGGACAACCGGCCGGTCGAGGTGAAGCTCAAGGAGTTCATCGTCGACGAGCTGGACCTCCGCGAGGACGGCGCGGTGCTCGAGACCAACCGGCCGTACCTCATCCCGCTGCTGGAGGAGCTCGACCTCCCCCCCGACGTGCGGGGGAGGGCCAACCCGAAGAGCTCGACCGGCCGGCTGGACGTGTTCACGCGGGTCATCACGGACCAGAGCTTCCGGTTCGACGAGATCCGGTCCGGGTACCGGGGCCGGCTGTGGCTCGAGGTGGTGCCGCTGTCGTTCACCGTGCGGGTGAAGCAGGGGCTCGCGCTCAACCAGCTGCGGCTGTCCATCGGCTCCACCCGGCTGAGCGACCGCGAGATCGAGGAGCTGCACCGCGTCCGGCCGCTGCTGTACCGGGACGCCCGGCCCGTCCCCGACAGCGAGCTGGCAACGGCGAACGGGCTGTTCCTCGGGCTCGACCTCCGCGGGGACGCCGAGGGCCGGGTGGGGTACCGGGCAAAGGACTTCGCGCCGCCCCTCGAGATGTCACGGATCGCCGGCTACGGGTGGGAGGACTACTGGGAACCGGTCCGCCGCGAGGCGGGCGACCGGATCGTGCTCGCGCCCGAGCACTTCTACCTGCTGCTGTCGGACGAGGCGGTCGAGATCCCGCCGGGATACGCGGCCGAGATGACGGCCTACGACCCCACGAGCGGGGAGCTCCGGACTCACTACGCGGGCTTCTTCGACCCCGGGTTCGGGTTCGACGCCGAGGGCCGCTTCCACGGCTCGCGGGCGGCGCTGGAGGTACGGGCGCACGACGTCCCGTTCATGATCGAGCACCGCCAGCGGGTCTGTAAGCTCACGTTCGAGCGGATGGTCGAGCCGCCGACGGTGCTCTACGGCGAGGGCATCGGCTCCGCGTACCAGCGTCAGACCGACACGCTGAGCAAGCACTTCCGCCAGCCACCAGCGAACTGAACGCCAGCCGAGGCCGGGTCGGGCTCAGGCGGGCAGGGACTTGATCTCTCGCGAGGTGAGACGCCTCGTCGACTGGTGGAGCCGGAGTCCCACCATGTTGGTTCGGCCCGGCACCCACACCCCGTCGGTCAGGACCTCGACCCTGAGGCCGCCCTCGACGCTCTCCGTGACCCGCCACACCGTCTTGTCGAGCCGATAGACGCCCGACGGTTTGCGCATGGTCCATCAAGAATACGACTCGGGCGAACGGCCAACCATGGGATTTCACCGCCTGGCCGGCCCAGGGGGCCCCGAATCGATCCCTCGGCCCCCCGAGGGCCCGCGCTGCGGGGGCCCGGGGCACGAAGAAGCCCGCCACTCGCGCGGCGGGCCTCCTCCGTCTTGGTTCGCCGTTAGGCGATCGGTCGCACGTTGCTGGCCTGGGGGCCCTTCGGCCCCTGGCTGACATCGAACTCGACCTTCTGGTTCTCCTCGAGGTTGCGGTAACCCGCACCCTGGATCGCGCTGAAATGCACGAACACGTCGGGACCGTCCTCAGGAGTGATGAAGCCGAACCCCTTCTCGGGGTTGAACCACTTCACGGTTCCAGTCGTCATTGCTGTTTCCCTCCTTCCCTGGCTCCACACGAACCTGGCTGCTGTCCGGTGGGCCTCCGGCGTGATGCCGGGAGGGAACTGCTCGAAGCCACAGCGTTTGGGAAAACGAACCGAAACCGCGTGCAAACCCTCGAGCACAAGGATACACGATCGGGGACGGTGTCCACCCGTTGGCTGGGGTGGGCGCTCGCCGTCCCTCGACAAGAGAAAGAGCCCACCGCGGTGGACTCTCTCCTGGTCGGACCGGTCGCGCTGGGAACGTCCCCCCGTCGCCCCTCCCGCGAATCGGTCAGACGGTTGCGGGCGCCGCCTCGACTACGCCCTTGTAGAAGGCCAGGTCGCCGACGTGATTCGAGCGCAGCGAGATCCGGTCGGCGACGTGCTCGGCCACCCAGGCGGCGGCGACGGGCACCGCGGCCTCGGCCGCCTCGCGCGTCTCCCACAGGCTCATCGACAGGAGTGTGTTGTTTCCCACGTCGGCCACCCCGTAGCGGACGAAGCCGGGCTGCTCCTGGAACTTGGGAAGCATCCCCGTCTTTGCGGAGTCCGCAATCTCCTGGAAGGGCCCCTGGGTCATCTCGTACGTCGCGATTCGAACGTGTCGCATGTTCGCTCTCCTTTTCCTGCTCATTGCCCTACTGCCGGAAGTCGACGTGTGCACGATCGGGAGCGAAGATCGCTCAGGATTTCGGCTGCGTTGAAATCCGCAGTTGGGCGGGATCACGGTGGCGATCCCGTGAATTCTCACTCCCGTCTAGAACGGGGTCGCGTCTTCAATCAGTATGCGCAGACCGCATCCGAACTGTCGACCCGCGACCTCCTGGTCATGTCACCCGGTACCGCGACGCTCCCCGTGATCCCGCGTACCGGACCTCGCCGAACAGGACCGCGCCGTGCGAGTCGAAGGAAGCGAGCGCCTCGGCGATCGCCTGGCGCAGCCGCCCGCCCAGCTCGTCGGGGTCGATGAGCCCCGGGTCGGCCGACGTGCCCTGCAGCTTCGCCCCGACCTCGTAGATCAGGACGCCTTCCCACGTCTGCGGTTCCCCCTCGCTCCCGCTCACGCGCCACCTCCGGTCCTTCGATGGGATGGATGCCTCGCCCGCACGGAGATCTCCCCAGGCCGCCGGATCGAGATCTGCTCGCTGCCCTCCTGGACCCACCGGCAACCGCAATCACGGCACGATGCGCGCGGGTTTGGGCCGAGCACGACGAGAATGCGGGTCGATTCGCAACTGGGGCAACGCAATCCAACCACCTCCCTCATGGATCCGGATGTCCGTGGGGAGTGAGGGAGAGCCGAGACATTTGACTCGGCGATCGGTCGCTCATCGCGAACGGCACGGCGCCTGCCTGCTACGAACAAGCCTACTCTTCTCTCACCCTCGCCGCTGCGCGTTCCTGGCTCTATCTTGCGCACGGTCATCCCTCCAATCACCTTCAGATGGCGCAGAACGCGTCGGCCTGCATGACGGGCGGTCACGATCAGAGCCCGACCACAGATGCGACCTCGGCGCGCGCGGCCCTCTTCTCCTCGAAGCGCCTCGCCGTGGACTCGATCATCGCCAGGAAGTCCCGGATCCCGTCGCGGGCCCGCTCCGCCTCGTCGGTCAACCCCGTCAGCTCCTCGAGCTTCCACTTCCTGTACAGGACTGGCACCAGCACCTGGTCGTGATGGACGCGCAGGTCGTAGATGCCGGCCTTGGCGATCGTAATGGCCTTCTGCCGGAAATCGGGGAGCTCGAGGCCCGGCATCTGGAATCCGAGCACCTGCCGGTGCATGGCCAGCACCATGGCGGAGGGGTTCATCTGTATGGCTGCAGCGGCAACATCCCGATAGAAGACGTAGTGGAGATTCTCGTCCACGGCGATCCGGGCCGTGAGCTTCTCGATGTTGGGGTCCTCGGTGAACCTGCCGGTGTTGCGGTGGGAGATCCTCGTGGCGAGCTCCTGGAGCGTCGTGTAGACGAGGCCGTCCAGCGGGCCCATGTCGTCGGCGAAGTAGTAGCCCCGGCCGACCTGGTCCATGCGCCCCCGCTCGAGGGCCACGGGGTCGATCCCGCGGGTGACCGTGAGGTAGTCGCGCAGGACGATCGCGTGGCGTCCCTCCTCGGCCGTCCACCGCCGGATCCACTCCGCCCAGGGCCCGTCGCCGCCGAACGTCTCCCAGATGGCCAGGTGGTAATAGGGCAGGTTGTCCTCGGTGAGGAGGTTGACCTCGAGCGCCGTCTGCGCCACGTCGTCGAGGTGGCTGTCGGACGACTTCCACGGCTCGTCGAGGAAGTTCCGCCCCTCCTCGTACGGGACGAACTCGTGGGGGAACCACTCGGTCGCGGTGCTCAGGTGCCGGTTCAACGACGAACCGACGACCGACTGGAGGTGGGCGAGCATGTCGGGGGTGGGCATGTGCTTCATCGGGCATCTCCTCTTGCAGGAACGGCGATCGGGACGCAGCGGCGGGAGGCGTCCGGTGGCCGGGGAGGTTCAGGCGTCACCGGGCACCCCCCTCCGTTGCCTCGGGCACGTACGTCATTCGACGGGGATCCGTCTCACGGGCGATCCGCACCGCCATGCGAAGCGTCTTCTGGACGACGGCGTAGCGTTCGTGCTCGGAGACCACGCGGTCTATCTCCGGGTTCTCGTGGTCGAGGGCGATGGCGAAGTACGTCGACTCGGCGCGGACGACCTCGTACTCCGCCCGGGTCAGGCGGATCGGCTCCCGGCAGTCACCGTCGCTGCACTCGCAGACGTACACGTCCCGTGGCTCGTGCACGTCGAGCGCGTCGGTCATGTGCTCGATGGACTCGTTGATGGCACGGAACCGGGTCTGGTTCGTGGCCTCGTCCCGCAGCCAGTCAGTCACGGCGAATCACGCGCGCCGTCGCGACGGGTCGCGCAGGGAACCGGCGGCCGTTCGTGTGTTTCCTGGCCTCGCCCATGTATCCCTCGGTCTGCAACCGCCAATGCGGCGGCCACACTCGGCGACCGGGAGGTTGGGGTCGAAAGTGAAACCTGGCGGCTCTCTGGGCCAGACCTCGACAGTACGCTTCGCTCCGAGCCCCGTCAACGTGACCTCGAATTGCGCGCTTGATACGGTGCTCAGACCATGAGCGAGCAGCCAGACCGGCCGGCCGGGCTCCGCATCCTGATCGCCGACGGCGAGAGCGGACGACTCCGCCAGATCAGGGAGACGGTGGCCTCCCTGGGGCACGAGGTCATCGCTCAGGAGACCGCGCTTGCGGACGTGGGTCCGGCCACCGCGAGGCTGAAGCCCGACGTGGCCGTCGTGATCGTGGGGGACAGCTCGGGCCACTCGCTCGGGATGATCGACCGCATCGTGCGGGAGGCCGCCTGCCCCGTCATCGCGGTCCTCGCCGTCCAGGACCGGCAGTTCATCGACGAGGCGGCCCGGCGGGGGATCTTCGCCTACCTCGCGCACGAGGAGGAGGCCGGCGAGCTCCAGAGCTCCATGGACATCGTCCTGCGGCGCTTCGCCGAATACCACAACCTGGAGGGCGCGTTCGGGCGACGGGCCCTCCTCGAGCGGGCGAAGGGAATCCTGATGGAGCGCCACTCGATCGACGAGCACGCGGCGTTCGAGATGCTCCGCCAGGGGGCTCGGCGCACCAGCCGCAAGGTCGTGGACGTGGCGGAGGCCGTCCTGTCCGCGCACCCGATGCTCCCCGGATCGACGTCGCGCGCCCGACCGGGGGGCGAGGGCTCGAATCCCGGCAACTAGTCGAACGCCGGATCCCTGACGGCCACGCGCCCGCACTGCGGACACCGCGTCGCTTCGCCCCCGAGGAGGGCCCCACAGAAGGGGCATGGCTCCCCGAGGCCGAGGGATGAGGCCTCGAGCGGGGCGCGCCTCGCCGAGGGATCGCCGGTGGTGGACTCGGGACGGTGATCGCGGGTGGTGCCGGCCATGTCGTTCCTTCCTCGAAAGAGGCATGGCGCCTCAATGGACGATCGGGTCCGTGGAGAGAAAGGGACGAGGCGAACCGTCGGTCGCTCAGACGCGAACGCATCTGAGTCTACACGCGCCGGTCCCAGCGGCCCGGGCAGTGGCAGAGATGTGGAGGCCCGGCCCGAGGATTGCTCGGGCCGGGCCTCTGAAGGTCGACCGTACTCCCGAGCCGTCTGGTCGGATCGGCTGGAGCCAGGTCTTCGCTGCTCCACACGATCGTCGATCCGGGTCGGCGCGTCTTCCACCAGACGGCGGTTCCCGAGGGTCCATTCGGCCACCTACATCCGTCCGAATGGAGGGTGACCGTTGGCAAAGCCGTTGCCGGCCGCGAGAGACGTCGAGCCGGACGAGGGCGCTACGGAGCGTGCTCAGTCTGCGTCAGCGGTGGGGTCGCGCCGTTTCGCCTTGACCTGCGAGCGCCGTCGCTTGGTGTCGAGCCGCCTGCGGACCGAGGCGGCCGTCGGGCGCGTCGCCGTTCGGCGGCGGCGAGGCCGCGCGGCCGCATCGAGCCGTTCCGCGAGACGCCGAAGGGCCGCCTCTCGATTGCGCAGCTGCGATCGCTCCGCAGCGGCGACGATCCGCAGCGAGTCGCCGAGCTTGCGTCGCACCCGGGCCCCGACCTCCTCCGGGGCCTGCAGCTCCGTGAGGTCCACGACCAGCTCGACCCGGCTGTCCGTGGTGTTGACCCCCTGGCCGCCGGGCCCGGTGCCCCGCGAGAATCGCCACGTGATCGCGTGCGCGGGAACCACGATGCCTCCGGGGGTGTCCACGTCGCCGTCCACCCCCACAGTGTGCTCCCTGAGCGAAGGGCCGCCCGGAAATGGTCTCCGCGGATGGTCGGGTCGCGCGCAATGGCACGGCCCTGACACATCCCCTTGCGGGAGCCGAACGTACACCTGCTGGACAACGAGTGACGATCTGACGAGGAGGATGCGATGAGCGGGCTCCGGCCTGACAGGGCCATTCGGATGGTGGGGACGGCGGCAGTCGTCCTGGCGTTGGTCGCGACGGCCTGCGGGAAGAGCGGCGGAACGGGCGCCGGGGAGGGCACGGCGACGACCGCCGGTGGTGCGCCCTCGACCGCTGGCGGCGGGGCGAACGCGACCCTCAAAGCCGAGAACGTGTCCGGCCTCGGCATGGTGATCGTCGATTCCCGGGGGTTCACGCTCTACCGGCTCACCGGCGAGACGACCTCCAACTTCCTGTGCACGGGCTCCTGCGTGGCGGCGTGGCCGCCGCTGAAGGCGTCGGGTTCGCCGGCGGGCGGGTCGGGCGCCACGGGGACGGTCGCGACCGTGCAACGGCCCGACGGCATCACGCAGGTCACCTACGACGGCGTGCCCCTCTACACGTTCTCCGGTGACTCCGGCCCCGGCCAGAGCAACGGCGAGGGCGTCCAGGGCGTCTGGTTCGCGGTGACCCCGGCCGGCCAGAGCGCGAAGGGCGGCAGCAGTAGCGGGAGCGGTGGCGCATCCCCGAGCGGGGGCTACGGATACTGAGCCCGCTTCGGCCTGAGGACGACCATCGAGCGGCTCGGCCTTGCTCGCTCGTGTGGGCTGAGGGCCTGCGGGCCGTTCGCCATCTCGGCTCGTAGCGGGGGCCGGGCCGTCGTCAGGACTCAGCGATCGCCGCGACGAGCTCACGGCAGAAGGCCGGGATGTCCTCCACCACCCGGCCCCACACGAGGTTGCCGTCCCGCAACGCCGGCTCGTCCACCCACTCGGCGCCGGCGTTGACCAGGTCGTCCTTGATCCCGGTCGAGCCGGTGGCCCGGCGCCCCTTCACGATGCCCGCGGAGATCCCCACCAGGCCGGCGTGGCAGATCAGGCCGACCACGTTGCCCCGATCGTGGGTCTCTCGGACGAGGTCGGTGACCGCCTCGGACCTCCGCAGCTTGTCCGGGGCCCACCCGCCGGGGACGACAACGGCGTCGAACTCGGCGGCGGAGACGTCCAAGGCGGCCCGGTCGCTGGCCGCGGTCAGGCCGTGCTTCCCCGTCTCCTCGACCCCGGTGTGAAGGCCGACGACGGTGACGGCGGCTCCCTCCTCGCGCAGCCGCATCACGGTGACCCAGAACTCGAGGTCCTCGAACCCCGGCCCCAACAAGACCGCGACCCGCTTGCCGTCCAGCCGTCCCACGAGGCATAAGGATAGGGCGTCGCCGGAGACGGAGCGGTTCCGGCCCGACGGTCCTTCGAGTCGGCTCCCTGACGCCGAGGCTGGAGCCCGGTGGGTTGACGCGTGCGCCCTGCTTCTCGATGCTCTCAGGCTGGGCAGGGGGACGAGCGCCGCCCGACCGCCGTCACTCCAGGCCCGTCCGAGCCATACGGACGGGTCCCCGAATCGAACGGATCGCCGATCGGCCCCGCGCCGGTCGGCGCCTGCAGTGGAGACGGCGATTACGCCATGAAGGCGAACCTGCGGCTTCGAGCGCTCTGGCGACCGCGGTCGTTCATCCGGCCCTATCGCCGGCAGATGTGGTTCATGCTGGCGAGCGCCGGGCTGGGCGTCGGCGCCGGCACGATCGTGCCGCTCGTCACGATGTCCATCGTCGACGGGCCGATCCGCCACGGCGACCGCGGGCAGCTCCTGCTGATGGTGCTGCTGGTTCTGCTGCTGGGGTTCGCCGAGGCCGCCCTGATCTTCGGCCGCCGGTGGATCCAGTCGGTGGCCGTCCTGCGGGTCGAGGCACGGATCCGCGACGACCTGTACGCCCACCTTCAGCGGCTGCCGGTCGCGTTCCACGACCGGTGGCAGACCGGGCAGCTGCTGTCGCGGGCAACGACCGACCTGAGCGCCGTGCGCCGCTTCCTCGGGTTCGGCGCGATCTTCCTGGTGATCAACGCGGTCCAGGTGGTGACCGTGATGGTCTTCCTGCTGTTCCTGTACTGGCCGCTCGGGCTGGTCGTGGCGGTCACCATGACGCCGGTCATCTGGCTGGGGAAACGGTTCGGGGCCGGCTACGCGGACGTCTCGCGCCGGGTCCAGGACCAGCAGGGCGACCTGGCCACGCTGGTCGAGGAGGCGGCGACCGGCATCCGCGTGATCAAGTCGTTCGGGCGCGGGCCGCTGATGCAGAAGCGGTTCGGGGCGGCGGCGCGCACGCTGCGCGAGTCCCAGCTGGACAGCGTTCGGTTGCGCGCGAACTTCTGGTCGCTCCTGCAGCTGGTGCCGAACCTGACCATGGCCCTCGTGGCGCTGATCGGCGTGACGGCGGTCGCGAACGGAGCCCTGACGCTGGGCGGCCTGGTGGCGTTCGCCTCGATGGTCGTGCTGCTCCAGTGGCCGGTCATCGACCTGGGCTGGATCCTGGCCCTGGCGCAGGAGGCGGCCACCGCCTCCGAGCGCATCTACGAGGTCTTCGACGAGCTCCCCGCCGTGGCGGACCGGCCGGGCGCGGTCCCCCTCGTCTCCGCCGCCGGCCGCGTCGAGTTCGAACGGGTCACGTTCCACTACCCGGACGCCGGGCCGGACGAGCCGCCCGTGCTCCGCGACGTCGACCTGGCGATCGAGCCCGGCGAGACCGTGGCGGTCGTCGGCGCCACCGGCAGCGGGAAGTCGTCGCTCGCACTGCTGCTCCCCCGCCTGTACGACGTGACCGCCGGGCGGATCACGCTGGACGGGCGCGACATCCGCGACCTGACGCTCTCCTCGCTCCGGCGGCACGTGGCCGTCGCGTTCGAGGAGCCGGTCCTGTTCTCGATGAGCGTCCGCGAGAACCTGACCCTCGGGTTCCCGGAGGCCACCGACGACGACATCGCCGAGGCCCTGGAGCTGGCCCACGTCGACTTCCTCGAGGACCTGCCGTGGGGACTCGACACCCGCATCGGCGAGCAGGGGCTGTCGCTCTCCGGCGGCCAGCGGCAGCGCCTGGCGCTCGCCCGGGCGGTCATCGGCCGGCCGGCGGTGCTGGTCCTGGACGACCCCTTGTCGTCGCTCGACGTGCACACGGAGGCCCTGGTCGAGGAGGCCCTGGCCCGCGCGCTCCGCGACACCACCGGCCTGCTGGTGGTCCACCGGCCCTCGACGGTGGCCCTCGCCGACCGGGTGGTGCTGCTGCTGGACGGGACGGTCGCGGCGACGGGCACCCACAGCGCGCTGATGGCGACGGAACCGGCCTACGCCGCGATCCTGTCGGCGACCGACGAGGAACGGGCTGCGTCATGAGCACCCCGACCCAGCAGTGGCGCGGCGTCGCCGCAGAGCAGACCGATGACCTGCCCGGGAAGATCTCCTCGCTGCTCCGGAAGCGCTCCCGCCGGCTGCTGGGCTCCCTGCTCCGGCCCCACCGGCGGAAGGCCCTCTGGCTGCTGGGGGCGGTCGTCGCGGCGAACGTCGCCGCCATGGCCGGCCCGTGGCTCGTCGGTCTGGGGATCGACGATGGCATCCCCGCCGTGAGGCAGCACCACCCGGACACGCTGTACGTCATCGTGGGCGTGATCGTGGTGGCCGCCGCCGTCCACGCCGTGCTGTACCGGGCGTTCGTCATGGGGGCCGGGCGGATCGGCCAGGAGATCCTGATCGACCTCCGACAGCGGGTGTTCGCCCACTTCCAGCGGCTCAGCCTGTCGTTCCACGAACGCTACACGTCGGGGCGGGTGATCTCCCGGCTGACCTCCGACCTCGACGCCATCACCGAGCTGCTGAACGAGGGGGTCGACACGCTGATCACCTCGGTGCTGTCGATCCTGACCATCGGGGTGATCCTGGTGCTGCTCGACTGGCCGCTGGGGCTGGTCACGCTGGCCTCGTTCGTGCCGCTGCTGTGGCTGACCCGGTGGTTCCAGCGGAACTCCGCGGTGGCCTACCGCAAGACCCGCGAGACCGTGGCCCTGGTGGTCATCCAGTTCACGGAGTCGCTGGGCGGCATCCGGGCCGTCCAGGCCTTCCGCCGCGAGCCTCGCAACGAGGAGATCTTCCACCAGGTCAACGACGACTACCGGGTGGCGACGCAGCGCTCGTTCCAGCTGATCTCGTGGTACTGGCCGGGGATCCTGCTGATCGGGAACGTGACGACCGCGGTGCTGCTGCTGTACGGGGGCACCCGGGTCATGAGCGGCGCCATGGAGATCGGGGTGCTGACCTCGTTCCTGCTGTACATCCGGCGGTTCTTCGAGCCCATGGCCGAGATCAGCCAGTTCTACAACTCGTTCCAGGGTGCGGCGGCCGCGCTGGAGAAGCTGTCCGGCGTGCTGGAGGAGGAACCGTCGGTGCCGATGCCGTCGAACCCGGCCGTCGAGCCGGCCGGCGGGTGGCGCGGGGAGGTACGGTTCGAGCGCGTGCGGTTCGGCTACCGCGAGGAGATGGAGGTCGTGCAGGACCTCGACCTCGAGCTCCCCGCCGGCCAGACCGTGGCGCTGCTGGGGAGGACGGGCGCCGGGAAGACGACGATCGCCCGGCTGCTCGCAAGGTTCTACGACCCGGCGGGAGGCCGCGTGCTGGTCGACGGCGTGCCCCTGCCCGAGCTCACCGAGCAGCAGCTTCGGCGGGTGGTGGCCATGGTGACCCAGGAGAACTTCCTGTTCAGCGGGACCGTGACCGACAACATCGCGTTCGGGAGGCCGGAGGCGACCCGGTCCGACGTCGAGGCGGCGGCCAGGGCGATCGGCGCCGACCGGTTCATCGAGGGCCTGCCCGACGGCTACGACACGGACCTCGGCAAGCGAGGGAGCCGTCTGAGCGCCGGCCAGCGCCAGCTGGTGGCCTTCGCCCGGGCATTCCTGGCCGACCCTGCCGTGCTCATCCTCGACGAGGCGACGAGCTCCCTCGACATCCCCAGCGAACGGGCGGTGCAACTGGCCTTGCATACGGTCCTGGCCGACCGAACCGCGCTGATCATCGCCCACCGCCTGAGCACGGTGGAGATCGCCGACCGGGTGCTGGTCCTCGACGAGGGCAGGGTGGTCGAGGACGGCCCGCCGGCGGAGCTCCTCACCTCGGCCGGCCACTACGCCCAGCTCCACCAGGCCTGGCGCGACAGCCTGGTGTGAGACCGTGCGGCGCATCGGGTCGAGCGAGTACGCCGGGCTCAGCCGAAGCCGCCGAACCCCAGTCCGCCCGAGTCGTCCTGCTTCAGGGCCGTGTCGATCGCGGAAGCGGAGGCGAGCACCAGGCGGCGCGTCTCCGGAGCGAGCCCGTGGGCCATGCTCACCACGTAGTGGTCGGCCGTGGTGAACCCCTCGCGCAGGATCCCCGCCCATTGCTTGGTGATTCGTCCGATCTCGGTGCCGGCCTGGTCCTCGACAGCGAAATCCCACGAGAGCAGGTTCTCCGCGTTGATCGACCCGAGCGACGCACCCGCCGCGTCCTCGAGGGCGAACCGCTTCTTGCCGAAGACGTTGCGCTGCACGATCCTCCCCGAGGGGCGGCCGTCGCCGTCGCTCACCTCCACGGTGGACTTGAAGACCTTGGCCGGCCGCACGAACTCGAGGACCTTCGTCCCCGCCGCGTCGTAGAAGGCCAGCCGGTGGGTGAGGAACTGGTCGAGGTCGCTGAGGAGCCGGAAGAGCTTCTTCGCCTTCGACTGCCCCTCCTCGCGGATGACCCCGACCTGGTTTCCGGCCTCGTCGAGGATGTCGTATTCGTTGGTCATCTCGATCAGCTTCGGTCGCTGATTGACGACCAGCACGTCGTGCTCGAGCAACTCGGACATGGTCTCCTCCCCTTCCAGCCCACGACGATACGCTTCGACGGTCTCCATGGTTGGACCGCCGCGCCGGGCTACCCATTGTCGAACGAACCGGGTCGAGCGCCCGTTCGTGGGGACCGGCCTGGTGGGGTGGTCAGAGCTCGCGAACCTCGGCCCGGTCCGCGAGCTCCTTGGCTTGCGTGGGGTCGAGCTTGCCCGCACCCGGGATATCGGCGTTCGCTGCGGCGGTGCCCAGGGCCAGCCTGAGCGCCGACGGCCAGTCCCGGCTTCGCTCGAGCGCGACGACGAGGCCTGCGAGGAATGCGTCGCCGCTTCCGACCGGGTAGCGCCCCCGGTCATACAGGACACCCTCGTACAGGGTTCCGTCGGGCGCCGCGACGACGACGCCCTCGGGACCTCGAGTCACGACTCCTGCATGCCCGACTCCACCGGTCAGCTCACGGATCTTCGCCGCCGCCGCCAGCGCGTCGTCTCGGGTCTCGGTGGACACGCCGAGCAGCTCGCGGACCTCCACCGCGTTCACCTTCACAATGTCGGGCCCGGCAGGGAGTGTCAGGCGAAGCCGCTCCCCGGATGTGTCGAGGGCGACCCGCATCTGTGCGCCACGCGCCCGCTCGGTGAGGTCGTGATAGCCATCCTCGGGTGCTCCCGGCGGGAGCGAGCCAGAGATCGTGAGCCATCGCCCCGGCTCGAAGAGCCTGCCCACCGCCTCCAACGACGACGCCCATGCCCCCGGCGGCACGACCGAGCCGTGCTCGTAGAACTCGGTGAGATCGGCGCTCTCGCGGCCGGAAACCGACAGCGACGAGCGAGTCTCTGCATCGGTCCAGGCGAAGGAGCCACGGATCCCTTCGCCCTCGAGCGCCTCCTCGAGCCATTTCCCCGCGTGTCCCCCGAGGATGCCGGCGGCCCGGACGTCGGCTCCGAGGGTATGGGCCGCCCGGGCCACGTTGAGGCCCTTCCCCCCGGCGGTCTGCACGAAGGCAACTGGGCGGTGGATGCTGCCCGGGACGAGACGCTCGACTTCGAACAGCTTGTCGATCGAGGGATTGGCGACGAAGCACACGATCACGGCGAACCCTCCGGCCTGAGCACGATGCTAGCGTTCCCACCATGGTGAAGGTGACGATCTTCGGGGCCGGGAGCGTCGAGTTCACGAGAGGGATCCTCGCGGACCTCTGCGCTTACGAGGAGCTCCACGGCACCCTCCAGATCGCGCTGCACGACATCGACGCCGATCGGCTCTCGTACGCGGAACGCGCGGCGAGCCAGCTGGTGGAGCGGTCAGGGGCGGGGTACCGGGTGTCCGCCCACGGATCGCGCGGCCCCGCGTTCGACGACGCCGACTACGTGATCAACGAGATCCAGGTCGGCGGGTACCAGGCGACCCTCGTCGACTTCGACGTGCCGAAGAAATACGGGGTCCGCCAGACCATCGCGGACACGATCGGCATCGGCGGCATCATGCGCGGCCTTCGCACCATTCCGGTGATGGTCGAGGTGGCCGACGAGATGGCCGAACGCTGCCCCCAGGCCCTGCTCCTCAATTACACGAACCCGATGGCCATGGTGCCCTGGGGCGTCTGGGCCGGGTCGAGGCTCCCCGCTTCGCGGGTCGTCGGGGTATGCCACAGCGTGCGTGACACGCATGCGTTCCTGGCCAGGGTGGTGGGACTGCCCGAGGAACGCGTCGCGTTCCGCACGGCCGGGCTGAACCACCAGTGCTTCGTGTACGTCTTTCGCGATCGAGCGACCGGTGAAGACCTCTATCCGGTACTGCGGGAGATCGTCGACGCCGACCCCGAGGGTCTGGGCCGACGGGTACGCGTGGAGCTCTTCAAGCGCTTCGGCTACTTCCCCACCGAGTCGTCGGAGCACAGTGTCGAGTACGTCCCGTGGTTCCTGCACAACGACGACGAAGTTGTTCGGTACCGCAGTGAGGTCGACGAGTACCTGCGACGGTCCGAGGAGAACCTCGCGGATTGGGGGCGGCTCAAGCGCGGGCTCGACGCGGGACAGGACATCGAGGTCGAGCGCAACGACGAGCTCGCGAGTCAGTTCATCAGGGCGCTCCAGACCGGGATCGACGCCGAGCTCTACGGAAACGTCCGCAACGACGGACTGATCATAGGGCTGCCCGATGACGCCTGCGTCGAGGTGCCGGTCCTGGTCAACAAGAACGGCGTGCAGCCGACCAGGGTGGGATCGATCCCCTCGCAGTGCCTGGCCCTGAACAGAACCTTTCTCAACGTGGCGGAGCTCACCGTTCGGGCCGCCGTCGAGGGTTCACGCGATTTCGTGTATCAGGCGGCGCTGCTGGATCCGAACACTTCGGCCACGCTCACCGTCGGACAGATCCTCGACATGGTCGACGACCTGATCGAGGCCCACGGAGCACTGATCCCCGAGGGCATCCGCCGGACGCCGCCCACGTCACGGTGACGGGCACGAAGTGCCCGAGTTCTCACACGACCGTGACGGCGACCCCGGCGTCCCGGAGTTCCCGAATCGGCCCCGATCCCGCGCCACCGTCCGTGATGACCTCGTCGACCCGGTCGATCGGGCAGATCTGCGCGAACGCGACCCGTCCGAGCTTCGAGCTGTCGGTGACCACGACGACGCGACGCGCCCGATCGATCATCGACCGGTTGGTGTGCGCCTCCACCTCGTGGTGCGTAGTGAGGCCGGCCTCGACGGCGAACCCGTCGACGCCGACGAACGCGATGTCGAGGTTGAGGCGCTCCAGAGCCTGCTCGGCGACGGGCCCCACCAGCTCGTAAGACTCGGGCCGCGCGGTGCCCCCCGTCACCACGAGCTTCAGCTCCGCGCGGATGGCGAGCTCTCCGGCGATGTTGAGCGCGTTCGTCACGACGATGATACCTCGCCGATCGACGATCCGTCGCGAGACCTCCGTGGTCGTGGTCCCACCCGTGAATCCGATGACCGCCCCGTCGGCAACCCGCACCGCGGCCTCAGCGGCGATCCGCTTCTTCTCGTCCTGGTGCCGCGCGGCCTTGTATCGGAGCGGAAGCTCGTACATGACGCCGCGCGCGACGGCTCCGCCATGCGTGCGATCGAGCATCCGTTGCTCCTCGAGCAGCTGGAGGTCGCGCCGAACCGTCGCCACCGAGGCCCCGAAGCGGCCGGCAAGGTGAGCCACCTCCACGGCGCCGTCGGAGGCCAGCTGCTCGAGGATCGCGGACAACCGCTCCGTCTGGCGCATGCCGTTGGAGAGCATACGTCCGGAATGCGCGGTTACAGTCGCATCGTGGTTGACCAGATGAGCGTTTGTGGTCTAGTTTCCCTTGAAATGAGCGAAACCGCGAGCGAGATCGCCTCGCAGCCCTCCTGCTGGCAAACGGCCGTGGAGATGGCCACCTCGGCAGAGGCCCAACTCCCGCGGCCCGGAGAGCGGGTCGCGGCGGTCGGCTGCGGCACTTCGCTGTACGTCGCCCGGGCGTACTCCGTCCTTCGCGAATCGTCCGGTCATGGCCGGACCGACGCCTTCCCGGCCTCGGAGTTTCCGGGTGAGCGGCACTACGACCGGGTCGTGGCGATCACCCGGAGCGGCACCACGACCGAGGTCCTTCGACTGCTGGGTGACCTCGACTCGGGATCCCGGCTGGTCATCACCGCCGACGCCAGCTCTCCGGCTGTCTCGCTGGCGGACGCCCGGGTGATCCTCGACTTCGCGGAAGAACGTTCGGTGGTGCAGACGCGGTTCCCCACCTCGGCCCTGGCGATGCTCCGGGCGCACCTCGGGGAGGGGCTCGCGCAGGCGATCGCCGACGCCGAGCGAGCCCTGGAGGCTCCGTTTCCAGTGGACCCGGAAGGCATCGACCATGTCGTAGTCCTGGGCCACGGCTGGACGGTCGGGATCGCCGAGGAGGCGGCACTCAAGCTACGGGAGGCGGCGCGAACGTACTCCGAGGCTTACCCGGTCATGGAGTATCGCCACGGCCCGATCAGCCTTGCCGGCCCTCGATCGCTGGTGTGGATCCTGGGCTCTCCGGACGGGGCCATCGCGGATGATGCCCGGGCCACCGGAGCGAAGGTCCATGTGGCTTCGTTCGACCCGCTCGCCGAGCTGGTCCTGGTCCAACGCTTCGCCGTCGCCATCGCGGACGCCAAGGGCCTCGATCCTGACCATCCACGCTACTTGACGAGGTCGGTGGTGCTGTCGTGACCTCGCGCGAAGGAGTTCCGGGAGGTGTCCGATGAAGATGCGTCATCCGCTCGTGATCCTCGTCGCGATGGTCATGCTCGCTTCGGCGTGCAGTGGAGGCGGTGGGAACAAGCCGACGGGCCTGGCCAGTGGGGGGCCGTCCGGGGCCGTGACCCTGACGATCTGGCACGGCTACACGGAGGTGGAGGCGGACTGGTTCAACGGAGCCATCAAGGCGTGGAACGCGCAGCACCCGAACATCACGATCAAGCCCCTGTTCGTGAACAACGACAAGGCGCTCCAGAAGCTGACCGTGGCCCTGCAGGGAGGCGAGCCTCCGGACATCACCTACCAGTACGGCTCGTCGCTCCCCCAGGTCGCGGCCGCACCAGGCCTGGTCGACCTCACCGCGTGGTCCAAGCAGCCGAACGTGCACTGGGATGACTTCATCCCGGGGCATCAGGCCGCCGCAACCTTCCAGGGCAAGGTACTGGGGGTGCCGGCCCTGATCGACAACCTGGCCATCGTCTACAACAAGGGGCTGTTCGATCAGGCCGGGCTCTCGTACCCGACCGACCAATGGACGTGGGACGACTTCCGGAACGCGGCGAAGGCGCTCACCGACCCGGCGAAGAAGCAGTTTGGCTTCTCCTACCCGATGGACGCCTCGGAGGACACCGTCTGGCACTACGATCCGCTGCTGTGGCAGAACGGCGGCTCGATCCTCACCCCGGACGACAAGCAGGCGGCGTTCAACTCTCCACAGGGCGTCGAGGCGCTCCAGCTCCTGACCGGGATGGCGGTCGACGACAAGTCGGTGTTCCTCGACATCCAGAACTCCCCGTACACCGGCCTGTTCAACAGCGGCAAGATCGGCATGCTGGTGACCGGGCCATGGGACCTCGCCTCGTTCCCTGACGTGGACTACGGCGTGCAGATCCTGCCCGCGTTCAACGGTGACCACGAGACCATCGCGGGACCCGACATGTGGTGCATGTTCGACAACGGGGACGGGCGCGCCCAGGCGGCGATCGAGTTCCTCGACTGGCTGACGTCAGCCGACCAGGTCCGGAAGGAGGACCTCGCGACCGGCCACCTCCCGATCCGTCTCTCGGTCGTGACCGACGCCTCCTTCATCCGGCAGTTCGGGAAGGCCTTCCCGGGAGTCGACCTGTTCGCGGAGAACCTGGCGAACGTGAAGCAGGCCCGCCCGGTGTTGACCACCTATCCGCAGGTCTCCGAGGCCATGGGGAACGCCATCGTCTCGGCGCTGCTGGGCCAGAGCGACCCCAAGAGCGCGCTCGACAAGGCGGCTGCGCAGGCGAACGACGCGCTGGCGGAGGGCGGCTAGGGTTGGAATCGATGGAGCCGAGGCGCGCGGCGGGGTGACGGTGGCGAGGTGAACCGGTTCCGCCGGCTCCTCGTCTCGGATCACGCTGCCGGCTGGGCCTTCGTCCTCCCCTCGGTGATCCTGATCGCGGTCTTCGGGCTCATCCCCATCGGGTGGGGGCTAATCCTGTCCTTCCAGAAGGCGGGGCTGATCTCGCCGGAGCGCCAGTGGGTCGGGTTCCAAAACTACCTCCGGATCGCCCACGACCCGAAGGCCCGGCAGGCCGCCGTGAACACCATCTACTACACGATGCTGTTCGTCCCGACCTCGATCCTCGGGGCGCTCTTCGTCGCGCACGCCCTCAACCGGAAGATCAAATTCATCCGGTTCTACCGGCTGGCGGTCTTCATCCCGGTCGTGACTTCCACCATCGCCACCGGGATCATGTTCCTCTGGCTGTTCGACAAGAACTTCGGCCTGGCCAACTGGCTGTTCGGCAAGATGGGACTTGGGCCGTTCGGGTTCTTCGAGGACCCTAAGCAGGCCATGATCGCCCTAGTCCTGATGACGGTCTGGGGCTGGCTCGGCTTCGACACGATCATCTACCTGGCCGCGCTGCAAGGGATTCCGCAACACCTCATCGAAGCCGCCGCCATCGACGGCGCCAGCCGGTGGACGACCTTCTGGCGCATCACGTGGCCCATGCTGGGACCGGCCACGCTCCTGCTGGTGGTGTGGTCCACGATCAGCGCGCTGCAGCTCTTCGACGAGGTCTTCTTCGTGACGCACGGGGGACCGCTCGGTCGAACGTCGGTGGTGGTCTTCTACGTGTACCGGCTCGCCTTCGAGCAGGGCCTCGGGAGCCTGTCGCTGGCCGGGTACGCCGCCGCCATCGCCTACGTGCTGTTCGTGGTGATCCTCCTGCTCACCCTGGCCCAGTTCTGGCTGGGCAGGCGCGTGATCCACTACGGGTCATGAGCTCCGCGATCGCTCCCTCCGAAGCCCCCGCCCGCCGGATCCGGCCGGATGCGAGGTCGCTCCCCGGCGAGACCGGCATGGTCGAGCCCAGGCGCAATCGCGTGCTGCCCTTCGATCCGTGGCATCTGTTCTTGGCTCCGCTCGCCGTGGTCATGCTCCTCCCCATGGTGTGGATGGTCGTGACCTCGCTCGAGACGCCGGCCCAGACGCTGCACTTTCCACCGGTCCTGTGGCCGGGGACGCCCCGGTTCGGGAACTACCTCACGACGATTCGTCAGTCGGCGTTCGGTACGTGGTTCTGGAACACCCTCGTCGTGACCGTCACGGTCGTCCTCAGCAACCTCGTCCTCTGTTCACTGGCGGCCTACGCGTTCGCCAGGATCCGCTTCCTGGGGCGCGGCGTCGTCTACTTCCTCCTGCTGGCCACCCTGATGGTCCCCCTGCAGGTGGTCCTCATCCCCACGTTCCTCATCGTGAAGGACCTCGGGCTCATCGACCGTCTCGGCGCCCTCATCGTGCCGAACCTGGCGAGCGTCTTCGGCATCTTCATGCTCACCCAGTTCTTCAAGACCCTGCCCATTGAGCTCGAGGAGGCGGCCCGCATCGACGGCGCCTCCCGGCTGTCGATCCTGCTGCGCATCGTCGTTCCGCTGTCCCTGCCCGCGCTGGCGACGCTCGCGGTGATCCAGTTCATGTGGACCTGGAACGATTTCCTCTGGCCGCTGGTGACGATCCTGACGAACCAGGATGCCTTCACCCTCCAGCTCGGGCTGGCGACGTTCCAGGGGGCGCATCAGTCCCAGTGGCACCTGGTCGCCGCGGCGAACGTCATGTCGATGCTTCCCGTGTTGATCCTGTTCCTCGTGGCGCAACGCTTCTTCGTCCGAGGCATCGCCACCCAGGGACTGAAGGGCTGATCGACGTGGCCCGGGTCGCCTTCCACGACGTCACGAAGGTGTATCCGGGTCCGGTCGTCGCCGTCGAGGACCTGACGCTGGAGGCAGAGGACGGCGAGTTCCTGATCCTGGTCGGACCATCGGGATGCGGGAAGTCGACGGCGCTCAGGATGGTGGCCGGACTCGAGCGGATCAGCCGCGGCACGATCGCCATCGGCGACCGCGTGGTGAACGACCTGCCACCGAAGGAACGGGACATCGCGATGGTGTTCCAGAATTACGCGCTGTATCCGCACATGACCGTTGCGAAGAACCTCGCGTTCGGACTCCGCCAGCATCGGACTGCTAGGGACGAGGTGCGCCGGAGGGTGGACGAGGTCAGCCGGATGCTGGGCATCGAGGACCTTCTCCGCAGGCGGCCGGGGCAGCTGTCGGGCGGTCAGCGACAGCGGGTCGCGATGGGCCGGGCCCTGGTGCGCCAGCCCGACGTGTTCCTGATGGACGAGCCGCTGTCCAACCTGGACGCGAAGCTCCGGGTCGAGATGCGGGCCGAGCTCAGGAGGCTCCAGGCTCGACTCGAGGTCACCACGATCTACGTCACCCACGACCAGGTCGAAGCCATGACCCTGGGCGACCGCATCGCCGTGCTCTCGGAGGGGGCCCTCCAGCAGGTCGGTCGGCCACAGGATGTCTACGACGCTCCCGACAACCTGTTCGTCGCAGGATTCATCGGCTCTCCACCGATGAACCTGCTCAGGGGGAAGGCGAAGCGCGGGAAGATCGAAGCCGGAGACCTCGAGGTGGAGGCGTCGCACGTGCCCGACGGCGACGTCGTCGTGGGGATGCGGCCCGAGGCCCTGCACCCCGTCGGTGAGGGGCACCCCGGCCACGGCTTCGAGATTCTGGTCGACGTGGTCGAGCCCCTCGGTGACGAGGTCCTCGTGCATGGGTCGGTCGACGCGAACCCCGTGGGCGTGGCCGTCGTCGCCGACGTCGACGAGGCGACCCTCCTGGCCGATCGAAACGGTGATCGAGCGAACGTCACCCTGCGCCTTCCGCCACACGAACACCCGAATGCCGGTTCGCGGCTCCACGTGGCGGTGGCGGCGGCCGATATTCGCCTGTTCGACATCACGAGCGGTCTGGCGATCCGACCGGCCTGACGGGCGCGGCTCAGCCCGAGCCGGCCGGCTCGCCGGCGATTACCACCTCGTCCGGGGTGGGCTGGCCGTCGACTCCGCCGAGGGCACGCGTCGAGAGCGAACCACACGCGTTCCCCCTCGCCAGGCTGCGCTCGAGGGGCTCGGCCGCGAGCCACGAAGCGAGGAAGCCCGCGTCGAAGCTGTCGCCGGCTCCGGTGGTGTCCAGGGGGTCGGCCGGGATCCCGGCCGAGCGCACGAGCCTGGGCCCCTGGGCGGCGAGGGCTCCCTCAGGGCCCAGCTTGGCGACGACGAGCCCGGCCGATCGGGCCAGGCTCAGCACGGCTCGATCGATCTCCTCCTCGCGCGCGATCCGAAGGGCCTCATTCGCATTCGGAAGGAAGAGGTCGGTCCGGGTCAGCACGTCCGCGAGCCCTCCGTCCCAGGCCTCCGAGGGATCCCAGTTCGGGTCGATCGACGTGGTGGCTCCGCGCGCGTGCGCCTCGTCGAAGAGCCCCGGAACATCCGGGGCGAGCTCGCGCTGCAGGAAGTACGAGCTGACGTGCACGTGCCGGGCCTCGCCGAGCAGGGCGCGATCGACCGCCTCCCCGCGGAGCTCCGAAATCGTCCCCGGGTGGGTCAGGATCGCGCGATCGTGCGGCTTGGAGAGCACGACGGTGAGCCCGGTGGGCCGGGCGGCATCGACGACGAGACCCTCGACGCCGATCCCGCGCGCCCCGAGCTGGTCGCGGATCCAGCGACCGAACAGGTCGTCCCCGACCACACCGCACAAGGCGACCGCGAGGCCCAATCGCGCGGCCCCGCACGCCACGATCGCCCCCGAACCCCCGATCGTGAGGTGTGCCGCCTCCACGAGCCGCTCGGCCTGCCCGAACACGGGCTCGACGTCGCCGCGCAACACGAGATCCGGGTTGACGTCGCCTAGGACCAGCAGGTCGAAGCGGGGAGACACGCGGCCACGATACCCGGGGGTATACACGGGTGGATCACGCCGAGGCCGTGGAATGCTTGGGCTGTCCGAGGACGCTGAATCGAGGGGGCGTTACCTTCCCCGACAACTCCGCGAACCCCCAAGCAACATAGCGTCGCTGCTATATTCGCTTGAAGAATGAACGCTGAACGTATCGGACGACTGGTCGCGCAGGCCCGGAGGGGTGCCGGGCTGACCCAGGCTGGGCTGGCGGAGCGGATGGGCACCACCCAGTCCGCCGTTTCGAGACTGGAGTCCGGCCGCTCGGTGCCCTCCCTCCGGATCCTCGAGAAGGTGGCCCGCGCCACCGGGAGCCCGATCGAGATCGTGGTCGAGCCGGAGCGTCGGCTCCCCACCAGCGCGGAACGGCGCCGGCGCGTCCGCCGGGTACTCGGCGACTATTCGTTCAATCCCTGGGAGCGCAGCCCCACGAAGCCCGAAGCCAGGACGCTGGTGGCCGATGGACTGACCCGTGAGCGATTCGAAGGCTCGAGCGCCGCTCGACCGCGCCGCACGCGAACGTGAGCGCCTGAAGCGGCACCTCCTGGTCGCCGCCGCGCTCCGGGAGGCTCTGTCCGACGATCCCATCGTCGTCGGAGGGACCGCCGAAGAGTACTGGACCGCCGCCGAATATCACCCCACCGACCTCGACCTTTGCGCGGCCCTGACCGAGGAGGATCGGTCGGCCCTGCGGCGGCTCGGCTTCCGGAAGCGAGGCCGCCATTGGCAGCACCCGCGGATCCAGGTCGCGGTCGAGTTCCCCGATGCTCGAATCGACGGCGACGAGTCCCGCACCGCGGAAGTGAACCTGGGGATCGGCCAGGCCCTGGTCATCGGGCTCGAAGACCTGTACGTCGACCGGCTCACCCAATCGAACAGCCACGAGCAAGAGGGGATCGAGTTCCAATCCGCGCTTGCTGTGGTCGCCGCCGCTCACGATCAGATCGACTGGACGTACGTCCGATCGCGGCTGAAGGCCGTCGCGAAATCCGATCCCGCGCTGGGCGAGCACCTGCGCCGGAACGATGCCCGAATCCGGAGGCGGGTCCGCCGGGCGCTGACGGAATTCGATGGCTGAGCCTCGACCCGGCGGCGCGGGGGATCCCGGGAACTAATTCACCACGCGGAACCGGAGCGTGGTCACTTTTTCCCTCAGCTGCGTCGAGCGCCGAGGCGACGGCGGCCCGGATGTCGCCGGAGAGGAAGGCTATCGCGGGGTCCTCCTCCCCGACCGGCGGGTCGTGGGTGAGCACGAACACTGGGCCGCTCCAGGCCCCACCGTACGACGCTCCGCTCGGCTTGCCGGCGTCCTGTTCGCCCACCGCGTAGGAGCGCCGGCCCGCTGAGAGTCGCGGAATTCATCGGTCGCGGATGACGTTGTCGCCGGATGATGGTGATACTGGTTTCTTCTCACGAGCCAGAGGCAGGCAGGGTTGGCCGACACCAAGACACGACAGGATCGCAGCGAGAGGCTCGAACAGCGCGAGCTGATGGCCCAGCTGGAGCGGTGCCGGGTCGAGTTGACCGCGTACTGCTACCGGATGCTGGGGTCGGCCTTCGAGGCGGAGGACGCCGTCCAGGAGACGCTGCTCCGGGCGTGGCGGGGGTTCGAGCGTTTCGAGGGCAGGGCGGCATTGCGTTCATGGCTGTATCGCATCGCCACCAACGTGTGCCTCGACATGCTGCGCGGTCGCGAACGGCGTGCGCGACCCATGGACCTCAACGCTCCGGGGACCGCCGACGGGCCGCTCGGCGAGACGCTCCCGGAGGTCACCTGGCTCCAGCCGATCCCCGACGGCCGCGTGCTGCAGGCCGAAGGCTCCGGCGACCCCGCCGAGCTGGCCGAGCAACGGGAATCGATCCGCCTCGCGTTCGTCGCCGCGCTGCAGCACCTCCCGCCGCGGCAGCGGGCCGTCCTGATCCTGCGCGAGGTCCTGCGGTGGCGGGCGTCCGAGGTCGCCGAGCTGCTCGACACCACCGTGGCCTCGGTCAACAGCGCGCTGCAGCGAGCCCGGGCCACGCTCAGCGCTCACCGGACGAGCGACGACGGGTGGCACGAGCCGCTCGACGACGAACAGCGGAACCTGCTGGCCCGCTACGTCCGCGCGTTCGAGTCATACGACATGAACGCGCTCACCTCGCTGCTGGAAGAGGACGCCACATGGAACATGCCGCCCTACGAGCTGTGGCTCCAGACCCACGACGACATCGTCCGGTGGTGCCTGGGCCCGGGGATCGGCTGCGAGGGCTCGCGCCTGGTCCCGGTCGTGGCGAACGGCTCGCCGGCGTTCGGCCAGTACAAGCCGGCGCCGAACGGCGGCCTCGAGCCCTGGTCGCTCCAGGTGCTGGAGCGCTCGGGCGGCCGGCTCAGCGGGATCACGTTCTTCCTCGACACCGAGACCCTGTTCCCGCTGTTCGGCCTGCCCCCGCGGCTGGACCCGTAACTTCACAAGAGACTTCACGGAGTCTCGTCACATCCAAATACCTCCTGCTCGCACCGATGAATTTCGTCTCGTCCGGCGGTCTTCATCGAAAGAACCAGACGGACGTGAGGAGGGATCGGGCGTGAGCCGGGTGATCGTCAACGAGTTCCTGACACTGGACGGCGTCATGCAGGGCCCGGGATACGAGTGGGAGGACCGGCGTGGGGGGTTCGAGCAGGGCGGATGGCAGCAGCCCTACGCCGACGACATCTTCGGGGCAGCCGTGATGGAAGGGATCGGTGAGGCGGGAGCACTCCTGCTGGGGCGGAGGACGTACGAGATCTTCGCCGGGTTCTGGCCGCAGCAGCCCGACGACGACCCGCTGGCTCCGATCCTCAACGGCCTCCCGAAGTACGTGGCGTCCACGACGCTGAAGGCCCCGCTCGAGTGGGCCAACTCCACGCTGATCGAGGGCGACGTCGCGGAAGGAGTGGCCAAGCTGAAGCAGCAACCCGGGAAGGACCTCCTGGTCTTCGGCAGCGGCGAGCTCGTCCAGACGCTGATGGAGCACGACCTCGTGGACGCCTACCGCCTGATGATCCACCCCCTCGTCCTGGGGGGCGGGAGACGACTCTTTCCGGATGGGACCATGAAGACCGCACTGCAGCTGGTGGACAGCACGACCACCACGACGGGAGTCCTGATCCTGACCTACCATCCGGCCCGAACGGACGCCGAGGGATGAGAAAGGAACGCCAGTGAACGACACGATCCGGACCGAGGGTCTGGTCAAGAGGTACGGCAAGGTGACCGCGCTCGACGGCATCGACATCGCGGTCCCGCAGGGAACGGTGCTTGGGCTGCTGGGCCCCAACGGCGCCGGGAAGACCACGGCGGTACGCATCCTGACGACGCTGCTCGAGCCGGACGGCGGCAGGGCGATCGTCGCGGGGCTCGACGTCTGCGAGGAGCCCGACAAGGTGCGGGAGCGCATCGGGCTCTCCGGGCAGAACGCGGCGGTCGACGAGTACCTGACAGGCTTCGAGAATCTCGACATGGTGGGACGGCTGTACCACCTCGGGAGGGAGCGGTCCCGGGCACGAGCGCGGGAGCTCCTCGAGCAGTTCGACCTGGTCGACGCCGGCGACCGGCCGACGAAGACCTACTCGGGCGGCATGCGGCGGCGCCTGGACCTCGCGGCGGCGCTCGTGGCCAAGCCGGAGGTCCTCTTCCTCGACGAGCCGACCACGGGGCTCGACCCCAGGAGCCGCGTGCAGATGTGGGGCACCATCAACGAGCTCGTCCACGGCGGGTCGACCGTGCTGCTGACGACGCAGTACATGGAGGAGGCCGACCGGCTGGCGGACGACATCGTCGTCATCGACCACGGGCGGGTGATCGCCCACGGGACGGCGGACACGCTGAAGGCCCAGGTGGGCGGGGAGCGGGTGGAGGTGGTCCTGTCGGAGGCCGGCGACCTCCCGACGGCCCGGATGGTCCTGGGCGGGCTATGCGGTGACGAGGTGCAGGTCGACGAGCAGGTCCGCACGCTGACGGCCGCGGTGGAAAGCGGCGGCGCGGAGGTCCTCAAGCGGGTCATCGAGCGGTTCCAGGAGGCGAACGTCCACATCGCGGACGTCGGACTTCGGAGGCCGACCCTCGACGACGTGTTCCTGTCGCTGACCGGCCACGTGGCGGAGGAGGAGCCGCCAGCCGACGACGGCGAGTCCGGCGACGGGAAGGGACGACAAGGCGACGCTCGAGTGAAGGAGGCGGTCCGATGAGTGCGGCAGTCGGCACGGAGCGAGGCCGCCAGATGAGCGCGTTGACGCGTGTGTTCGCCGACGGCGCGGTGGTGGCCAAGCGCAACCTGATCAAGATCAAGCGCGTCCCGGACATCCTGGTGTGGACCCTGATGTCGCCGATCATGTTCGTGCTGCTGTTCGCCTACGTGTTCGGCGGCTCGATCCACATCCCGGGGGTCAGCTACAAGGAGTTCCTGATCGCGGGGGTCTTCGCCCAGACGGTGATCTTCGGCTCGACGTTCACGGGCGTGGGCCTGGCCGACGACATGACGAAGGGAGTCATCGACCGGTTCCGGTCACTGCCGATGGCAAGGTCGGCGGTGCTGCTGGGGCGAACCGGGAGCGACATCGTCTACAACGCGATCTCGATCACGGTGATGTCGCTGGCCGGCCTGGTGGTGGGGTGGCGGATCCGAACGGGAGTGTTCCCGGCCATCCGGGGGTTCCTGCTACTGCTGGCCTTCGCCTACGCGTTCAGCTGGATCATGGCCTGGGTGGGGCTGAAGGTGAAGGCGGTGGAGGTGGTCCAGAACGCGAGCTTCATGTTCATCTTCCCGCTGACCTTCGTGGCCAACACGTTCGTGCAGGCCGAACGGCTCCCGGGCCCGCTGCGGACGTTCGCGGAGTGGAACCCGATCTCGGCGGTGGCCCAGGCGGTCCGCGAGGCGTTCGGCAACACGGGCATCGGGCCGAAGCCCACGGTGTGGTCGCTGGCCCACCCGGTCCTGTACACGCTGATCTGGATCGGGATCATCCTTGCCATCTTCGTGCCGCTCTCGATCCGCCAGTTCAACAAGGCCGCATCCAGAGCGGCGACCTAGGGAACGTCGACCGGCAGGACGTCGCCGAGCCCCACCAGGTCGAGCAGGTCGATCAGCTCGGCGCATGCGTTCCGGATCCGGATCCGGCGTGCGCACCGCCGGGCGATGAGCTGAAGCCGGGCCAGCGCGTCGACGGTGGCGGCGTCGCCACCGACGACTCCGCTCATGTCGCAGATCACCACCTCGTCGGCACCGCAGGCCTCGAACACGGCGCCCACCCGCTCGCACAGTCCGGGGAGGTCGGACCGAGCGATGGGTCCCTCGATCCACACGACGACGGATCCGCGCTCCGGTGGCGAGCGAGGCGGACTCATACCCAACAGACCCTCCGACCAGCGGAAACTCATCGGGCGCATCGGCGGGCCGCCTGGGTTCGAGCCGCTGCGGCCCCGCGTGGCATAGGGTCGGGCATGCCGAATCGACCGGCTCGAACGGGGCGGGTGCTCGGGCTTCGTGCGCTGAACCGTTCGCTCCTCGAGCGCCAGGTGCTGCTCCGCCGGCGGAGGGTCCGTCCGCTCGATGCCGTCGAGCGACTGGTCGCACTCCAGGCGCAGGTTCCCCGGGACCCGTACGTGGCGCTGTGGTCACGGCTCGACCCGTTCCTGCCCGAGGCGCTGTCCGAGGCGATCGCCGACCGTCGCGCGGTGCGCCTGACGCTGCTGCGCGGCACGCTCCATCTGGTGACGGCGGGCGACGCCCTGGCGCTCCGGGCGCTCTTCCAGCTGGTCGTCGAACGCATCCTCTACGCCCAGGCCCTGTTCCGCCGGGCGGTCGAGGGGATCGACCCCGCCGACGTCGTGGCGCTGTTCCGCGAGCTCATGGAGGAACGCCCGCGCACCCGGGCCGAGCTCGCCCGCGCCGCCGGCGAGCGGTGGCCGGATCGCGAGGCCTCGTCGCTCGGCCTCGCGGCCTACCTCCTGCCCACGGTTCAGGTCACGCCCCGCGGCCTGTGGCGTCAGTCAGCCGTGGCCACGTTCACGACCGTGGATCGCTGGCTGGGCCGGCCCGCCGGGCCCGCTCCCCCGCCCTACGAGCTGGTGCTCCGCTACCTGCGGGCATTCGGTCCGGCCACGCCCGCCGACGTGCAGAGCTGGTCCGGCCTCACGGCGATGCGCGAGGTGCTCGAGGAGCTCCGCCCCCGCCTCCGGACGTTCCGCGACGAGCGGGGCCGCGAGCTCTTCGACGTGCCGCGGGCGCCGCTCCCCGACCCGGAGACGCCGGGTCCGGTCCGGTTTCTCCCCGAGTACGACAACGCGCTGATCGGCCACGCCGACCGCACGCGGATCGTTCCGGAGCGAGCGCCGCAGTGGACGGACGTCGGCTGGGGCAGCGTGCTGGTGGACGGCTTCCTCGCCGCGAGGTGGAGGGTCCGGCGGGAGAAGGGCCGGGCGACCCTCCGGGTCGAGCCCTTCCGCCGCCTCAGCAGGGGCGAGAAGGTCGAGGTCGCCGAGGAAGGGATGCGGCTCGTCGAGTTCCTCGAGCCCGACGCCGGCACCACCGACGTGCACCTCACCGACATGATCGAGCGGTCCGCGGCCGAGCGGCGCCCGAACTCTCCGCGCAACCGATGAGGCCCGGGCGGCGCGACGGTCGAGGAGGTGATCGATCCGAAACCGCCGGAACGCCGGCGCTGGGCGCGGGGGGCTCGGCGTCACGCGCGCTTGATGGTGACGTCGCCGCTCATCGTCATGGCGCGCAGCTCGAGGTTCGTTCCGTTGGATCCGGGCGGGGAATCCGTGACCTCGAGCTCGGAGCGCATCTCGCCGCTCATCGACTTCGCGTCGATGAAGACCTTCGAGCCGGCGCGGACGCCGACCTCGATGTCGCCGGAGGCCGACATGAGGTGCACCGCGCCACGCGCGACCGAATCGACCGTGACGTCGCCGGAGGCGGTCGAGACGCGCACGTCGCCCGCGGCCCGGCCGACGGCCACGCTCCCCGACGCGGACCGGACGATGGCATCAGCGCCGGCTTCGCCGACGGTCACGTCGCCCGACGCATCGTCGACACGGACCTCGCCGCCGACGGCCGTGAGCTCGACGTCCCCGCTCCCGGTCTTGACGCGCGCCGCTCCCTGCACCTCGCCGAAGACGACGTCGCCGGAGGCGGTCTTCACGTCCACCGAGCCGAAGGTGCCGTTCCCCGCGACGTCCGCGGAGGCCACGTCCAGGTCGACGTCGGCGCCGAGGGGCGTGCGGATCGAGACGCGGTATTTGGCGTCGCGACGCCGGAGCAGCCCGGTGCGCTCGGCGTGCACCATGACCTCCTGCCGGCCGCCGCGGTCACGGAGCTCGACGCGAACCTCGTCGGGGGCGAGTTCTCCTCGCAGCCGCTCGACCTCCACGCGGGTCTCGTCGGTCTCGGCGGCCTCGAGCTCGACGGTGCCCGCTGGGATCCGTATCGACAGGGTCAGCGGGCCGGGCGTGGGGAACGTCTCGATCATCGTGGGTTCCTTTCAGCTCTCCGCGTAGCCGGTCAGGTGCCGGCCGACGCGACGGATGGGTGCGGAGGCCGAGCGGCTGAGCGCCCGGACGATCCAGGTGTTCACGGAGACGCCCTCGCGGGACGCCGCCGCGTCGACGCTCCGCTTCAGGGCGTCCGGGAGGCGAAGCGTGATGCGGGCGCTCATGCCCTCCTCGTCCGGCGCCGGCACGGACGAGGCGCCGGGCTCGTCCTCGACGTACACGAGCGAGGGTTCCTGCCCGGCCAGGCGGACCTCGACGTGGCCCGACGGAAGCTGCGCCGAGACCTCCAGCGCGGCCTCCCCGAGAACGTCGAGCAGGCGGAGCGCGGCCGACCCCCGGAGGGCCGGGACCAGGCGAGCAGCGGCTTCGGCGACCGCCTCGTCCCCGAGCCCGCCAGCCGCGGCGAGGTCTTCGAGCATTGCGTCGACGTGCGATGAGGTCTGCATGACGTCATTATGGCATCATCACGCCGTCTGTCAAGTGTCACTCTGGTGAAAGGGCCCGGTGCCGAGGTCGGTTCCACCGGCCGGTATCCGATCGCGCCGCCTCGTCCCCGGCCCAGCGAGAGCGGCCGTGCCGTACGATCCAGCGCCATCTCGTGCCGACCGCGGGGGGAAGGAGAACCATGGGTCAGCCGCTGATCCGCGTCGAGGTAGTCGTTGACGCCGATGGGATGAAGGTGCGACTGGCGATCGCACCGTCGGTCCTGACCGAGGTGTATGCCCGCGATGGACTCGGCCTGTTCGACCGGGACAGGGCGAACCTGGCCGTCGAGCTCCGCGATCAGCGGGACGGCCGCTCGCTCGAGCGACGCCCGGTGCTGGTCGAGTTCGCTCCCGGGTCCGAGGACGCCGAGGAGTACGCACCGAAGTTTCGCCCCGGAAGCGCCTTCGAGCTCACCGGGCCGGAATAGGAGGAGCCGGCGAGAACCCGGCGTGAACGGCGGTACGGTCGACCGGCCGTGCCCGATCGCATGGGGCAGCGCGAAGGGGTGAGTGAGCCGGTCAGCGCGTGGGCGCTGGCCCGGGCATCCAATCCGGCCGTGCTCCGCCTGGAGACGTCCATGGAGCTCACGCAGGAGACGATCGAGACCTGCCCGCCGTCCGCGCCGCCGCGCCCCCTCGACCGGCTGCTGGAGATCCCGGGGATCCGGTCGATCGACCTCCTCCGCTACCGGGCGAGGCTCAATCTTCTCCCCGGCTCCGACCCTGGAGCGATCAGCCAGCGGGTCTGCGAGTTCCTGGCCGAGGCGTGGGGACCCGCGACCGCGAAGGGGGAGGAACCGGCCCGGGACTTCCCGGTGCCCTACCGCGGCCCTCGGGTCGTCGCCGAGAGCCTCCGGATGGCGGGCGCCCAACCGGTCCTCCGGGCCCTGTTCGCGGTCCCCGGGGTCGCCGAGGCGATCCTGGATCAGGGGCGCGTGCGCGTCAGGCTGGGGCGCCTGTTCTCCTGGAGCGAGACCGAGCAGCAGGTGCGAACTGCCCTCTCGACTGCCGGATGAGCGCGTCCACTCGACACAGGACCAATGTGTGAGCCATGCGCGAGGACCTCCTCGACGAGGTGATCGACGAGCGCGCCCAGGTCCAACCCGGACTTCCCGGAGATGGATATCGGGTAGCCCGCAGGCGCTCCGCCCGGTCGGGCAGTGGACCGGTGGGATGCCGGGCCACGTCGGGCGCACCGCGGATACCGCCGGTCAGTGGCGCTCGCCTCCTGGGCCCTGGGTCGTTGACAGGCGCACATCCTCCCGGCGAATGCGCAGGCCGAGGAGATCTCGGCCGGGGCCCGGCGCGCCGGCATCGAACACCTCGGCGAGGTAGTGGCCGTCCGTCAGCTCGAACTCGTAGCGGTAGACCTCTTTCGGGAGGCAGAAGGGGTCGCACGCAAGACACCGTCCGACAGTGATGTCGAACCCGCCGGCCGGGACCCACCGGCCCTCGAGGACGTCCACGTCGTTCGTGAAGCACATTCGCGCGGCGACCGGCTGACCCGTGGCGTCCCGGAGGACCTCGACTGGCAGGCCCACGTCGGCCATGGTCAGACACGCCACCATGGGGACGCCGATCTCCGCGAGGTCCTTGGCCTCGGCGTGCCCGGCCCACTGCACGGCGTCGGGGTCGAGCGACCAGTCGGGGGCGACGCGCGCCGCGTCACCGAAGGCCACCGTGGCGGCGTCCACCTCGATGCCGCCGACCTCCTCCCAGCTCTCGGGGAGCTGCCCGGCGACCGCGCCCGAGCGCTGCACGCGTCCACGCCGTACCTGCTGCGATCGGAAGTGCATCTTCTTCCGTTCGGTCACCGAGTACGACGCGGGGGCCATCGCCGCGGTGGACTCCTCCATCCAGGCGGCCTGGCGAAGCAGGTCGTCGGCCCGTGCCGAACCCGGCGCCCATTCCCGGAGCTCTCGGGCAGTCCGCTCGAGCAGGTCCTTCGCGCCCATGAAGTCGCCCTGGTCCGCGCGCCGGTGGGCCTCGTCCTGCGCCCGGGCGGCCCTGAGCACCACGACCTCCTCGGTCACCTCGTGGTCCGTGCCCGCCGCGGCCGCTTCGTCGGAGCTCACCATGTTGACGGTCACCGGGATGGAGAGTTCGTGCGCGGCGATCTCCTCCCCCACCGAGACGTAGCGCAGCACGACGTCCGCGACCTTCCGGACGCCGAGCGCGGCCAGCTCGGGGACGTGGAGCTCGAAAACCACCCGGCGCCGCTCGCCGCCGAAGGCGTCACCGAGCTGGACCTGCACCCCGCCGGGGACCCCCACCGAGGGGTATTCGTTCAGGATCCCCAGCAGCTCGACCTTCTCGGTCGGGCGGATCTCGACGCTCACGTTCTGCGCCACCACGCTGATGAGCCCCTCGAACTCCTGCTGGAAGATCCCCGGAGCCTCGTCGGGGGTGGCGGCGAAGTAGGACCGTCCGCCGCCGGCGTCGGCCATGCGGGTCAACAGCTCCTCGTCGAAGTCATCGCCGAACCCCACGGTGGTCGTGCCGACCTGCTCGTCGAGGGCGGAGCCGGACATGGCCACGAGCGCCCCGTGGTCGGTGACCCCGACATTGGCCAGGCCGTCGGTGAGCAGGAGAACTCGGCGCGGACCCTGCCCGGAGGTCCGGCCGATCTCCTCGCGACCCTTCAGCCACCCCCCGGAGAGGTTGGTTTGCCCGCCGGGGAGGATGCCGGCGATGGCCGCCTGGGCGTCGGCCTGCCCGACGGGCACCAGCGGCAGCACCAGCTCGACGTCGCTCTCGTAGGTCACGACCGCGAGCTCGTCGGTGGGCGCGAGGTGCTGGGCGAGAAAAGCAGCGCACCGCTTGGCAACGTCGAGCTTGTTCCCCGCCATCGAACCCGACCGGTCGATGACCAGGGCCAGGTGCAGGCCCGGCCGCTCGGCACTCTGCTCGAGCTCCGGAGCAGCGAGCTCCAGCATCGCGTGGACGCTGTGCTCGGTCTCCACGGCGAGCAGCTGGTGTTCGAGTCTGATCTTGGCTTCCATGTCCTCCCCCTTCGGTGGCGTGTCGTCTGGCCCGTTCGGCAAGGCATCCGATGCCGGCTCCCCTCCCGAGGTCCTGGCACCAGTGTGACCTGGAGCACCGACACGAATCACACCCTTGTGATCCGTGTCACACGGGGAGCGCACCATAGCGAGTGTGAACGCGTCCCGGCGTGGCACCTGGGACTCATGAGGCCACAACGGGCACTATAGTGGCTACATGGAAGAGGTCGGAGTGAGGCAGCTCAAGAACGACCTGAGCCGGTACCTGCGCCGGGTGCGGGAGGGCACGACCATCATCGTCACCGACCGGGGGGAGCCCATCGCTCGCATCGTCCCGGCCGGGGTCCCCGACGACGTGGCGAGACTCATCACGGAAGGGCGGATCTCCTGGTCGGGGGCTCGGGTTCGGCCCGCGAAGCCGGTCCGAGTCGCGACCGGCGCTCCCCTGTCCGACTACGTGGCCGAGGACCGCCGCTGAGGCTCTACCTCGATTCGAGCGCCCTGGTGAAGGTCTTCGTGGAGGAGCCGGGGCGCGACGAGGTGATCGCCGCGTTGGAGGACGCGACGGTCGTCGCCATCTCCCGCATCGGTCTCGTCGAGTGCCGGGCCGCGCTTGCGAGGGCCCGCCGCGAGGGGCGCTTTCGTGCGGGCGCCGAGGCCCGCGCCGTCCGCGCGCTGGAGGCAGTCTGGGGTCAGATGGCCGTGGTCGAGCTCGACGACGCGCTGGACAGGGAGGCGGCACGGCTCGCGGGCGACCACCCGTTGCGGGCCGCCGACGCCATCCACCTTGCGTCTGCTGGTGTGCTGGCATCCGGCGACCCGCCGGCCGTCCGGTTCGCGTGCTGGTACGCCAGGCTCGCCGACGCCGCCCGCGGCCTGGGATTCACGGTCGTCCCCGACAAGGACGGCTGATCCGACCAGCGGCCTTCGTCTTCAGACGCGCCATCTCTTTTCCTCTTGGTACCGCCTCGGGTTCTTCGCCGGAGCGGCACGGCATCACCTGGCCTTGGGGGCCGGCCGGTACCCATGCGCCGCAAGCCATTCCCTGGCCCTCCCCATGCGGCGCTCGTCGGAGAACACACGCCACCGTTCGATCTCGTCGGGCCAGCGATCGATCACGTCCTTGAATCGGCGGAACGCTCCGCGACCGGTGATCGCCACCTCGAGCATGTCCCGGCGATCCGCCTGGGGAATCGTCTGCTGGCCCCAGCTCCCGGAGCTCGTCCCGCCCGGTGCCGCTTCGCGCTCGCTCAATCACCCCTCCTCCTCGGATTCCCCTTCGGTTTCCCTCCCGTACTGGTCGGGGATCCACCCCCATCCCCAGATGGGAACCGGGTCGCGCGGCACGATTCCGTAGGCCTCCAACGGGTCGGCCGCCTCCAGGACCTCGCATTCGTGGCGCCAGTCGTCGCCCAGGTCGAACACGTACTCGAAGCGGTCGCCCTGGCCGACCGTGGAGGTCACCAGGTGGGCGGCCTCGTCCGAGACCTCGTCGTCCCAGTTTGGGTCTGGCTCGCCAATCCTCCGGCCGTCCGCAAGCTCGAACATGTGGAGGTGCGAGAGGTCCCACCGGGCGAACGCCGCGTCGATGGCCTCGGCCAGGTCCCCGAAGGTGTGCCGGGGTCCGATCAGCATGATCCGGCCCGGCGGCGGGTCGCATTCGATCCCGCCTCCTCCCAGCAGCCGGACCCGGATCGTCACCCAGTCCTTCGGCATGCGTCCTCCCATCGCTCTCCGACGGCCTTCCCTGTAGGCACGGGCGAGGAACCTACCCGGTGCCGGCAGCGGGCGATGATAAGTAACGCACATTGTCCGTCTCGATCTCGAACGTACGAGGCCCGAATCCAGGTACTCCTCACACGTGAGCGGCGGGGACTACGCGGCGGGCGTCGCTCCGGCAAGGCTTCGCGTTCCCCCCGACAACGCCTTCTTGACGTTAAGACGTCAGAATGGGATGCTGGCGGCATGGCGAAGCGGAAGACGACCGTGTATGTGGACGGCGAAGTGCTCAGAGCGACCAGGATCCGGGCCGCACGCGCAGGCAAGCGAGACTCGGAAATCGTCGAAGAAGCTCTTCGCGCCTACCTTGGTTTCGACGCCATCGAGTCAGTCTGGGCACGCAGTGACCTCTCGGAGAAGGAGGCCCTCTCGCTGGCGTACGGCGAGGTCCACGCCTCCCGCCCGTCGCCCCGCCGACACTCCCGTTAGATGCTGAGGGTGGTCGTCGACCCCGGCGTGTTGATCGCGGGGCTCATCTCCCCGCGCGGCACCCCCGCTCGAATCCTGCAGCGATGGCGCGAGGGCGAGTTCGACTTGGTCGTGTCGCCTGCACTCATCGGAGAGCTCGAACGGGTCCTGGCACGACCGAAGTTCTCGAAGTACGTCACGTCGACCGAGGCCACGGCATACACGTGGATGCTCCGCGACGAGGGAGTCATGGTGGATGACCCGCCACCACAGCCTGGCCTGACCCCGGACCCCGGCGACGACTACCTGGTGACGCTCGCTCGGGCGTCTGGGGCAGCTGTGCTGGTGTCGGGAGATCCCCACCTGACCCAGCTGGGGAACCCCGAACCTCCCGTTCTCGCGCCGCGGCGGTTCCTGGATCGCCTGGAATCCACCGCCGACGGCTGACCGCGCCGACCGCAACGTCACCTACTCGATCACGTACCTTTCGAGGCCTCGCGCGCGATCTCGCTCACGCTCCGGCCCTCCCTCTCGGCCTTCCGCTTGGCTCGCAGGTACAGACTCTCCCCGACCCGGTAGCTGATCCGAGGCGAGAGGCCCTTCTCGAGGGAAGGCCGCCCGGGGCCCACATCGATGCCTCGACGGTAGGATGTCCGCCCGTGCAGGAGTCCTCGCCGACGATCGAGGCGGTCCTTCGGGAGTTCCTCGGGGACCAGCAGGCGCGGCTCTCGGAGCGCACGTTCCGGCAGTACCAGGAGATCGTCGAGCTGTTGACGATCTGCCTCGACAACTACGGCCACCAGTCGCTCGATCGCATGGAGCGGCGCCGGTTCGAGGCGGCATTCCGGTCCGACCCCGGGGCGTTCTCGCACCTGTTCGGCCCGGAGAAGATCCTGGACAACCTCGACGAGTTCCTGGGCTACTTCATCATCCGCAAGGTCGGCTACGGCGGAGAGACGCTCATGCGGTCCGCCGGGGCCGTCAGCAAGAAGCTCGTGAAGTGGCTGGTCGAGAACGGCCACGTCGACCGGGAAGCCGGGGAGGTCGCCGAGCTCGGGGCGGCCGAGGCGGCCCGCGACCTGCCTCGCGCGGAGCGCCTCTCCCAAGCCCTGTACGAGCTGGCGGCGCGGGGACCGGGAGCCCTCGTCGATCCCAATTCGATCGCGGACGAGAATCACGTGGAGGACCAGCTCCAGATCAGCAAGGTCGAGCCGGGGAAGCTCTGGTTCGAGGACTACGGCCCGGTCGCGGTCCCGCGGTCGGTGAGCGACCTGGCGCGGGAGGGCTGGTTCGTGTACGTCGAGCTCGGCCGGACCCGGAAGGGGTGGGTCCTGCTGGGGAGCGGTTCGGTCTACCCGTGAGCGATCGCATCGCCGGGGCTCCGGGGTCAGTCAGTCCGTGCCGAGGGACGGGCTGATGGAGGACCTCCATCCCGAGGTCCGCGCGGCCCTGGAAGAGTGGAGCGCTCCTCGCCCGAGGGGGCCGGCAATGCCCAGGCCGCCCTCGACTGGCTGGTCGGTGACGGCGGGCCCGGCGACATCACCCAGTCCCGGCTCCAAGAGTTCCTGTGGTACTCCCTCCCGAGGAAATGGCTGACCGAAGCCGCCCACCACCGGGAGGTCGCCCTCGGCCTCGGCCGGGCGCTGGAGCTCCTCGGCCTCTCCCGGTACGCCGATCTCTGCCGCTCCGACGAGACCCGGGAGATCCTGGAGGCCTGGGGGCGCGACGACTCGGAGGGGTTCCGGGCCTTCGAACGGGCCCGGGACCGCTCGGGCCTGGAGCCGCCGGACACCGACGACCTCGCCTGGGCCGAGACCATGGGGATCGAGGAGGCCCGGCTGATGGACGACGTGGCGGCGACCCTGGCCGAGCTGGACGTCCCCGAGCTCCACGAGCTGCATGACCTGGCCCGATCCCTGCGCGCCGTGCGGCGGATCGGGCGGCGGACCCTCCTCACCCGAGCCGGCACGGAGATGGCCGGGACCGCGAGCGGCTGTGGCGAGCGGTGTGCCGGAACCTTGCTTCGCAGGAGCGAGGGTTCGAGGGAGCTGCGGGGGTGCTGGCGTTCGCGATCCTGCTGCGAGAGGCCCGGGCCGAGCGGGAGAGCCTGGCCACGGCCGTCGGCCCCGTCCTGGAGGAGGGTGGCTGGCGGCTGCGCGGCGCCCCATACGACTCGGGCCTCGGCCCCGACGCGGTGGCGTGGGGCCTGGCGGCCGCGCTCCGTCCTCTCCGCGTCCTCGGTCTTCTGGAGGAGGGGCGGTGGCCGGAGCGCTGGGTCTCGCTCACGGAGGCGGGCCGCGCCACCGCGGTCGAGGCGCTGGCCGCTGCGACCACGGCCCCAGGCCGGTTCCCCCCCGCGGGCTGATCTCGTGAGCCAGGCGAGATCGGACGACCTCTCCGGCTCGGGCTGCCGCCCTCAGGACTCGGGCGAGATGTCGATCTCGTAGACGGCCGCCCGAAGGCGGACGTCGAACCAGCGGAAGAATCCTTCCTGGCCCAGCAGATGGAAGGCGAGTGGCCACGGGTCACAGAACCAGACCGGCGCCTCCCAGGTCGCGTCGCCCACCGTGAGCTGAACCTGTGCCCGTCGCGCCGCGGACACGAAGCCCCCCACCGCCAGACGCTCCTCCTCCGACTCGCTGAGGTCGATACCGGCGGCATCGGCAACCCAGGCGGCGAACCGGTTGTGCAGGGCACCGGTGTCGAGCAGGCACAGCTGTGGCGCGCGCGAGATGCCATCCACGGTCACCGGCACGACCGGGCGGAGATAGTCCTCCGGTGTCCCCGGGAGCTCCTTGAACCGGAACCTCATGCAGGCGCCACGCCCGTGGCTTCCGTCTCGTCGCCCGGGACCCGGAACATCGCATCGGCGTGCTGGTTGTGGCGCTCGAGCCACGCCAGGACGGCCTCCGGCGTGTCCGCCGCAACCAGGACGTCGAGCCCCCGCTGAGCCACCCACCGCCCCCGGAATGGTCGGAGGAGGTCCGCCTCTCGCCCGCCGTGAGGCCCTGGCCGACCGGGGGGTGGGGTGGATTCGCGGCTGCGCCGCCCGACCGTGAAGCCCAGCCGGCTCAGGATGCGCCGGGCCTGGTGTGTGTTGAAATCGGCCCGGTCGAGCCCGGTCATCACGCTGATCACCTGCTTCGGCGGAAACCTCCTGCCGGCCACCACGACGTAGTGTTCTCCGAGCGGATCCGGCAGCACATCGTGAATCCGGTCCTCGATCTCAGCTGCCTCGAGAGTGAACTCCTGTCGCGCGATGGTCGCTTGTACCTGAGTCATACTTACTGTTTAGCACTTACGGGTGCGTCCCACCACTCGGAGTGGTGAAGAGACCTCGACCTCGGGATGGAGCCTCTCGTGCGAGTCGACAGGTGCTTCGGACGCAGCCAGGCTTCGTTCGCTGGTTACTTCGCGTGAGCCGGCCGGCCTCCGCGCTCGTCGCGATCGGGGCGTGAGGGAGACGGAGGGGGAAGTGGTGGCGCCTCCGGAGGATCCGGGGGCAGGCCGGCCTCCTCGGGTGGAACCGTCATCCGGGCAATCTTGGCGTGCGCGGCCTCTTTGTAGCGTCGGGACAGCCTCCGACTCAGCCATCCCACGTCGCCGACGAGATCCTCCCGGTGCGGAGGCGGCGCGGGAAGCTTCGGTGCTCCTGTGCGTGTCCTCACGACATCAGCCCCCAGAGCGCGGCTGGACCCACGACGAAGGCTAGCACCGCGAGGATCCGGACACTCCATGTGATCCGGCGAGCCTTGCTGCGGAGGACCTGCCCGTCCGCATCGAGGGCATCGAAGCGCAGGGACAGGAAGCGATACTCAATCTGCTGCGCCGGCCAGGCCCCGAACTGCCACAGATCCCGAGGGGCAGGCCCACGCTCGTAGGCCTGTACCGCGTATGCGGCGATTGCGAGCAGCCCTCCGACGAGCAGCCCGGCGATCACGAAGGCCGCGACCCAACGCCCGGGAGTGGACAGCCTGCCCACGATGGTGGCGGCGAGACCCGCGCCAAGCGCGTGGATGCCCACCAACGTGCCCGCCTTCAGATCGAGGGAGTCCGCCTGCTTGATCTGCGCGTCGAGACGCTGTTCAGCCTGAAGCCAGACGAACTCGGTCCCTTCGGGAACACCTTCATCGACCACTCCGGGACCGTACAACGAGGCACCGACACGGCTGGGGCCGAACGGGAGCGAGACTTCTCGACGTCAAGGACATCAGGCCCGGGCGCTGCTGCGATGGCTTGAGGGCGAGTTCGACCTGACTCAGATTCCGAGGCCGAGCTGTTCGACGGGAGCGTCCTCCGGGTGGTGCTCGAGGTCCGCCCAGTCGGCGGACAATGCCTGCACATCATCGATCGGGAGAGCCCCGAGAGTGACGAGCGCTTCGTTTCCGGGGCCGGCGCCTGCTCCGGTCCACACGGCCACCGAGGCGAACGCTCTGGACAGCGCCTCGGTTGCGCCGGACCACGTCCCTCCGGATTCGAGGTCGGTCGTCACCACGAGCGTCACTCGCGACAGCGCGTAGATCAGCTTGTTGCGGCCCATGGCGTTCGCCACGCTGAAGCCGGCAGAGGGCTTGTAGGGCGTGGCCAGGCAGACCCGGCCCGAGGTGACCGCGCGGCGGGTGTCGGCATCCTTGAGCCGCTTGTCGAGGGCGTCCGCCGGCACTCCGACCGCGGTGCCGTCTCGCTGGAAGGCCTCGGCCAGCGCGGCCTGGTCCACTCCCCGGGCCGCCCCCGAGACCACCGGCCAGCCGTGCTCCACGGCGACGCGGGCCGCGGCGGCGGCGGCCTCCAGCGCAGCCATCGACGCGTCGCGGGAGCCGACCACACCGATGCCCGGCTCGGCCATCAACCCGGGATCGCCCGCGACGTGCAGGACCGGCGGCGCCGCGTTCCGCAGGCGAGCCCGGAACGCCTCCGGATACCGCTCGTCGAACGGGGTCAGGACGTGGACACCGCCGAGCTCCAGCCGCTCGAGCTCGAAGGCCAGCCTGGTCGCTCCGTCGAGCAGGCCGGCGACGCGGTCACTCTCCGAAGGCGGCAGCCCGGTCGCGGCGGCGATGGCGGCCGAGTCCCCTCCGAGCAGGCTCCCCGGTTCCGGCACCCGGCTCACGAGCTGCCAGAACTCCTTCGTCGAGAGCGCCCGCGCGTCCCCGTCCACCAAACGCCCCGCGAGCAGGACGGTCGCGAGCGAGTTCTCCGACCGACCGGCCATCAGGTGCTCACCGCTTCGGCCAGGACGAACGGGAACACGGGCCCGCTTCCGGCCTCACGAAGCAGCGTCCCCACGACGGTGATCGTCCACCTCGAGTCGATGATGTCATCCATCAGCAGGACCGGCCCCTCCGGCACCCGTCCGTTCACCTCGAACACGTCCAGCACGTTGGCGGCCTGCTGGGCGCTGTTCTCCATCTCCTTCTGCGGGCGGTTGTCCCGCACTTTCGCCAGCACCGGGCGGAACTCGATCCCGAGCGCGACGGCAACCGACCGGGCGAACGTCGGAACGAGCTCGGGGCGGTGCAGCGACGGCACGCAGGTCACCCACGTGGGGAACGGGTCGGGCTTCCACCGCCCGATCGCCCGAACGGACGCCGCGACCAGCTCCGCGGAGAACCGCCCGTCGACCTGCTTGCCGGTGCGGACCAGCTGGCCCCACCCGCCGTCGTTGAAGATGCCGAGCGCCCGTCCGGGCTCCAGGAGGAGCTCGTGGGGAATGCGCCCCTTCCGCGCTCCGAACGCCGCGGGCCACATGCGCCGCGGTTGCACCGTGAGCTCCCGATTCCGCAGGAACGATTGCGCCGCCGCGACCAGATCCCGTTCGGCTTCGAGCTCGAGCGCCGTGCCCGTGCAGTTCATGCACCTGCCGCACGGCGCCGCCTCGGGGTCGTCGAGCTGCCCGCGCAGGAACTGCATGAGGCAGGCGTCGGTTGAGCCGTACTCCCGCATGGCCTGCTGCTCGCGGCGCCGGGCCGCCGTCACGCGCTCGACGCGCTCCTCGTCGTAGGACCAGGGAGCGAGGGTCCGCTGCCACCCCCTGCCGGCGCGCTCGACGGCTCCCTCGACCTCGAGGATATTCAGCATCGCCTCCAGCCGCGACTTCCGGACATTGACCTCGGCCAGGATCGACGACGTCGACAGCGGCGTGCCCGCCTCCTGCAGCAGCGCGATCACGCGCTCGGCCTGCTTCCTCGGGGGGAAGGCGGTGGTGATGAAGTAGTCTTGGATCTGCTCGTCCTCGCCGCCCTGCAGCAGGATGCCGTCGGAGCGCTCGAGCGCCCGTCCGGCGCGCCCGACCTGCTGGTAGTAGGCGATAGCCGACCCCGGGCTCTGGAAGTGGATGACGAAGCCCAGGTCCGGCTTGTCGAATCCCATGCCGAGCGCGCTGGTGGCCACGACGACCTTGACGGAATTGTCGAGCAGGTCCCAAAGGACATCCTGGCGGTACCCTTGCTTCTTCCTTCTGCAAACGGCAGACTGGGTCAAGATGGGGTGGGTCGATCAGATGGGGGAGGCGGAATGGCTCAGGATCAGGGACAAGGCACGCCAGGGGGTTTGCCTGAGGACCTCCAGGCGCTCGGCGTCGGTGTCAAGAGCATGCGATCGTCGACCGCTCCCCCGAGGCGACCCGCCAGCTCGCCAGCCGGGCCCGGCGGCGCGTCCGGGGCGAGCACACGGTTCCCGACGCCGACCTCGAGACCCAGCGCGAGGTCGTGAACGCCTTCATGGCGGCCGCGCGCGACGGCGACTTCGCGGCGCTGCTCGAGGTGCTAGACCCCGACGTCGTGGTGCGCGCGGACTTCGGCCCCCTGGCGGGCGGGTTCACGGAGGTCCGCGGGGCGAGGGCCGTGGCCGGCCAGGCCCTGTTCTACTCACGGCTCGGCCTGGACCTGCACCCGGCGCTCGTCAACGGCGCCGTGGGTGCGGTCTCGTTGCGCGACGGAGAGCCGTTCGCGGTGGCCGGCGTCACGGTCAGGAACCGCAAGATCGTCGCGATGGACTTCCTCGCCGACCCCGAACGCCTCCGCCGGCTCGACCTGACAATCCTGGAGCGCTGAAGCTGCCAGGCCCGCAGGACTTCCGTCCGCCGGGATGTCGGTGGCTCGGAGTATGGTCGTCGTTCCTCCCTCCAGCCGATCTTGGCGTGTACCAGAGGCAGGGAGGACAATGGCAGTCGATGAACGGGCCAGGCACCAGCTGTTTCTCCGGGTCGAGCAGGAGCTCGGCCCAGAGGCCGCGGAGACGCTGATGTCGATGCTTCCACCGGTCGGCTGGGCGGACGTCGCGACGAAGGATGACATCCGCCACCTCGAGGACGACATCCGCCAGCTCGAGGAGCGGATGAACCTCCGCTTCGACAGCAAGCTCAACGAGCTGCGGGCCGACTTCCTCGAGACGCTGATGCACGAGATGCACACGCAGTTCCGGAACCTCGTCGTGCTGTGCTCGAGCCTGGTGTTCGCGGTTGCGGGCCTCGCGTTCGGGGCGGCGAAACTGACGTAGTCACTCGATCGGCGCGGGATGTCACCATCGATCAGCGTTGTCGAATTCTGACCAGTTTGGTCGGTGCCCGCAAAGGCCCCCGCATCGTCAGGAGGAGCGAAGAGCCGCGGCGGGCTCGGTCGGCGAGGGCCCAGGCCTCCTTCCCTTCCAGTAGTTCGCGGTGGCCGGCCAGGCGCTCTTCTACTCGAGGCTCGGACTGGACCTGCGCGCGGCGCTCGTCAACGGCGTCGCGTGGGATGGTCGCGATGCGCGACGGAGCGCCGTTCGCGGTCGCCGGCGTCACGGTCAGGAACCGGAAGATCGTCGAGATGGACTTCCACGCCTCGGCCGGCTCGACCTGACGATCCTCGACAATTGAGCCACACCGGACTGCGGCCCCACTGTCCTCGCCTCAGCCCTTGTCGACGGCTGAGGCTGGCTCCAAGATCACGACCGGGATGTCCCGCTCGCACCTCGCCTGGTACTGGTCGTAATCGGGCCAGATCGAGGTCATGATCTGCCAGAGCTTGGGTTTCTCCTCTGGCGTCGCCGTGCGGGCTCTGGCTGGGAACTTGTCGGGGCCCACCTGGAGCTCGACGTCGGGGTTCTTGGTCAGGTTGAGGTACCAGGAGGGGTTGCGCTTCGCGCCGCCCTGGGAGGCCACCACCAGGTAGCGGTCGCCGTCGCGGCCGTAGATCAGCGCCGTTCGGCGGAGCTTGCCGGACTTCCGGCCTCGGGTGGTCAGCAGGAGCGTGTTCACGCCTCGCCACTCGTGGCCGTCCTGGCCGTCGGTCTCGGCGTAGCGGCGGATGTGACTCGCTACCCAGCCTGACGGGCTGTCGAATACCTCTTCCTGCGAACTCTTCATCGGCTCCACCTACCGTAGCTCGGATCGGCCGGTCGCTGGGTCCGCTGCTGCGGAACGCTGCCACGTCGTCGCTTTCGCGATCCGCCGCACCCCTTGCGGTCGCGGTCCTTGGCCCATACGCTCGGCCCGCTGTCGCTGTGGGGAGGGAATCTTGGGACGCGAGGAGCGGGGCGAGCTGGTTCGGAGCTATCTCGACGGCGCCATCGGCCGGCGGGTGTTCATGCGGGGGCTGTTGACAGCGGGGATCTCCGCGGCGGCCGCGGTTTCCTATGCCGACGTCCTGGCGCCGGCGACCGCCAGGGCTGCGGCGCGGCGCGCTCGCGGCGGCCGCACCTCCGGCGCGTTCCCGCTGCCCAACGGCTTCTACAACTTCTACGTGGGCGTGTTCCACGACTCCTTTGGCCCAGCGAACGTCCGAGTGCTCAAGCGGGGGGACAGCGTCTCGTGGGGGTTCCTCGGGACCAAGGACCACTCCGCGACCGAGAGCTCGGGGCTGAGCTTCTTCGACTCGGGGTACGCGCCCCCCAACCGCATCAAGTACGACATGGTCTTCCCGGCCGCGGGGACCTTCCCGTACCACTGCAAGGACCCGAACCACTCCGCGACGATGAAGGGCACCGTGAAGGTGCCGGTGGGGCGGAACCCGGCCTCGGACACCCTCGGGAACGCGTTCACGATCAAGTGGGCGCAGAAGCCCGCGGACCCCGGCTATGTGTTCGACGTGCAGCTCAAGAAGCCCGGCGAGACCTCGTTCCACCCGTTCCGCACCGGCGTGACCAACGCCCAGGCGCAGTACACGCCGAACGTGACGGGCCAGCACTTCTTCCGGGGCGCGTGCGGAGCACGGCGACCGGGGAGCACTCCGGGTACTCACCGCCCACCAGCATCAGCGTCACGTAGGCTCGCCGCCCTGGGGGCTGATCTGGAGCCCTTCGGGGAAGCATCTGTGGCGAGGCGCCCATCTCGGCCGGGATCGCCGGCGGTCAGGCCATTCCGAGGGTTCGGCGGAGCTCCTCCACGCCGTGGCCGGGGGCGCCGTGGGTCCGGGCGGCCTGCTCGCGGTACTCGAAGTCCCTGAGGAGCGCCTCCAGGAGCGGGTGGCCCTCGGGGTCGCTGGCGGCCTCGCGGGGAGTGCGGCCGCCGAGGGCCGGGACCGGCTCGTCCACCCAGGAGCGGCGCCAGGCGGCCATGGCCTCCGCCTCCAGCTTCGCCAGCTCCTCCTCGTGTTCCCGGGGCGGCCGCGGGGCGCCGCCGACCGCCTCGCCGGGGGCGGGAAGGTCGAGGGCGGGGTCGATGCGGGTCTCCGACTCGACCGAGGGCCCGGCGCCCGCGCGGCGGAGGATCTCCAGGAGCCGGTCCAGCCGGCCCCTTGAGTTCACCTCCACCTTGAAGCGCTCGAGTCCGTCGGCGTCGATGAACGCCCGCACCGAGCGACCGGAATCCTCCTCGACTTCGAGCTCGGATCCCACCACGGCCTCGTTCATGGCCCGCGTCGCCGCGTCGGCCGGCTTGCCGTACCAGACCCAGCCCGTCTCGTGCGTCACGAAGTCCGGGTGCGCCTCCATCGCGTCCTCCGCGGCCATCCGGTCGCGCAGGCGCACGCGGGCCGTGATGAGCTCCAGGGGCTCGCCGTCGGTGTTGCGGACGTCCATGGGGCGGGCGCGGAGCTCCCGCAGCAGGTCCCGGAGCGCCGGCATCGCCCCGCCGACGACCTTGTCGAGCACATGGGCCAGCTCGGGCGAGACCGGCTCCAGGTCCTCGCTCGGCGCACCGGAGCGCAGCTCCTTCCGCCGCCCGTCGAGCTCGCGCTGCAGCGGCCCAGCCACCGCTCGCGGCACGAGGTGCGGCAGCAGCACGCGGCCCAACCGCAACGCCTCGTCGGCCAGGGCCCGGCCCTCCGTGGGCGTCAGCGCCAGGAACCCCGCGCCGCTGCGCCAGATGCCCTCGACCGGCAGGAGCGCGCCGAGGACCACCGACCACCGCGGAAGGCCCTCCAGCTGCTCGGGGGCCACGGCGGCATGGACGTACCGGCCGGTGACGAGGTCCTGGAGCAGCAGTCCCGGATCGGGCGTGGTCTCACCCACCTCCCACAGCCCGAAGATGGCGAACTGACGCCACTCGCGGGCGCGGCGCGCGAGCTCCGGCGGCGTCGACGGGTCCTCGGAGAACATGTCGAGGAGGACGTAGTGGTCGTCGTCGGGCCGCGGGCCCATGGTGACGAGCGCCCGCTCCACGGCCAGGCGGACCTCCTGCTCGTCGGGGTCACCCATCTCCTCGGGTGGGCGGCCCAGGTACCAGTCGCGGATGCCCTGCACGAGGAGCGGGTCGATCTCCGGGCGCTCGAGGAAGACCCGGAGCGCCTCGCGGAGCTCGTACATGGGCGAGCGGTCCTCGAAGCGCGCCAGCGCGGCGGCCTCGCGGGGGCCGCAGCACTCGCCGTGCGAGCGGCCGGAACCGCACGGGCAGGGCTCGGCCGCGCCGATCGTGCGGCCGTGTTCCCGGGCCCGGGCGAGCGCCTCCGCCAGGACCTGCTGGGCGCCCTCGTGGCCCGGGTCGTCGCGGCAGGCGTTGAACAGGATGTCCAGCGCGTCGGCCACGCGGCCCCGCTCCATGATGCAGCCGCCCAGGCGGACACTCAGCTCCGTCCCGACCGAGGAACCGGGCTCCAGGGGCCACTCGCCGTCGGGGGCGGCGGGCGTCCGGTACAGCGCCTCGAGGTACAGGCCCTCGGCCCGCTCCCACTGCTCCTCGCGCTCGGCGACGTCCGCGGCGAGCGCGAGCCCGACGACGCTGCCGGGTGAGAGTTCCAGGACCGCCTCGGCCACCGCGGCAGCGCGTCCTTGCCCACCCTTGTCGATCAGGCGTGACAGGCCATGCGTCGGGACGCGTCCGTCGAACAAGCCGAGCAGCGCCTGGGCCGCCTCCTCCGGCGGCGTCCCGGGATCCTGGACGGCCGCCGCGCGCGCCTGGATCTCCGCCACCTGGCCCTCGACGCGGGCCCGCGTCTCACGGGTCCGACCCCGGCGGGCGTTCTCCTGACGCCGCCTGGCCCTGGCCCGGTCCTTCTTCCGTCGGGCGTTCGTCCCCATGGTCGAACAAGCTCCTGTTCCGGGGAAGTCTCGGGTTCCTGGGGCGGCCCGCCGCGAGCCGCCGAGCGAGGCCCATCCTATCGGCCCGTTCGACACATCGCCGTGGACCACTTCGGGACAGCGAGGGCCGGCTGCTACCCTTCGCCCGAAGGCGCGGGAACCCGTTCCTCCCCCGGAGAGGAATCATCGATGGGCGTGGCCACCACCGCCATCAGCGCCGCGGTACTCGCGGCGATCGGGCTGATCATCACTTGGCTCGGCAAGGGCCAGTTCGACTCCATGCGGCGGGAACTCGAGGCCATGCGGCAGGAGTTCGGGGCTCGGTCCGACGCGATGCGGCAGGAGTTCGGGGCTCGGTCCGACGCGATGCGCCAGGAGTTCGGGGCCGGGTTCGAGTCGGTCGATCAGCGGTTCGACGCCGTCGATCGCGGGTTCGAGTCCATCGATCACCCGTTCGATGAGCTTGAACAGCGGTTCGACACCGTCGATCGCAGGTTCGAGTCCATCGATCACCGGTTCGATGCAGTTGATCAGCGGATCGACCGGCTGGGGGAACGACTGGATCGCCGGATGGATGCCACGCAGACGACGATCGACGCGATGCGATCCGACTTGACCCAGGTGGCCCTCGCCGTCGGAGTCCAACCTCGCGCGACGAACGCCTGAACGCCGAACGAAGCCCTCAGTCCGGGGCGAGCGCTGCAGTGGCTTCGTGGGCGCGGGCCGCCAGCGCCAAGGCCTCCTTGCGCTCGAGGATCTCGATCGCCTCGGCAGAGCGCCGGGAACACTCGAAGGGGCCGCCGGAGTGGCCCCAGAGGAAGCTGTCGGGTGCTCGCTGCTACCCTTCGGATGACAGAGTGGAATTCCGTTCCTCCCCCGGAGAGGAACCTCAATTGATGGACGTCGCCAGCACCGCCATCAACGCCTCCGTCATCGCGGCGGTCGGAGCGCTACTCGCCTGGTTCTTGAAGGGCCAGTTCGGCACGATCGACCAGCGGTTCGATGCGATCGACCAGCGGTTCGATGCGATCGACCAGCGGTTCGATGAGCTCGGTCACCGGATCGACCGTGTGGAGGAGCGACTGGACCGGCTGCGCTCTGACCTGACGCAGGTGGCCCTCGCCGTCGGCGTCCGCCCGCGGGCCACAAATCGATAGGGATCGCTCTCGTATCCGTTTCCTCGAGGCGGTGCTCGCTGGCTGCCTTCCAGCCGCTCTGGTCCTCGTCCAGGTGGGCGTGGCCTCGGCCGCGGCGGTCACCGCGACGTTCGGCGGGTACGGGAAGGCCGGGACCGACACCTGCGAAGCCGACACCGGCGACACGGTCACCCATTGCGAGTCGACGACGATCACGGGAGCCGCTCGCTCGCCGGCTCTCGCACGCAACGACCAGGTGCGGGTCGAGGTCGAGCACGCGGGCAACTCGGCTCGTTTCGTTCGCGTCGCCTGATCAGGCGTCCGCGAACAGCGCGATCGACGCGGTGAAGCCGTGAAGGAAGTTCTTTCCGCCGACCGGGCCAATCTCACCAGCGCAGTTGAAGCCTGCCAGCGGGAGGCCGCCGAGCTTCTCCGAGACCAGCAACGCGTCGTGATCGGGGACGTCGAAGAGGCGTGATCCCCGTCCGTTGCAGGTGAAGAGCAGCGCACCGGTCGCCGGCTCCGCCTCGCGTTCCAGGAGGGTGCGGAGGTCCTCTTCGGCGGTGGCCGCGTCTCGGACGTGGAACTGGATGGTCTGGCCGACCTCGATCTCGTCGCCCACCACCAGCGCCCCGCTCTGCGGGTCCACGCCGGCGATCCCCCGGATCAGGAAGTCGCCGCGCTCCTGCTCGGTCTTGTACTCGTCGATCGCGCGGCCCACATGGAGGCCGCTCGTCACCAGCTCGCGGTCCTCGGGCGGGAGCCGTTGTACGAGCTCCTGCAGTCGCTCGAGCGCCGGCCGTCCCCCCAGCTCGTGGATGACATTGCCCTCCGCCCGCGTCACCGTGTAGATGTTGCCGATGGGGCGGCATCCCTGGGACACGAGGCTCCGGATCCCGACCCCGGCGAGGCGCACACCGACTGCGCCGGAGTCCATCACTCGGTCGTCGTAGAGCAGTCGGGTGTCGCCGGGGGCCCTCCCGCCGCTCGCCATCCCGCCCATCACGACCGATCCCGGAAGCCGCTCGTTCAGGTGCCGGAGCAGCGGGTCGGCTGGGAACGAGAAGGGGTCGCCGATGAGCAGGTACGCGCCCGGGCCGGCCTCCTCGAAGCGGTACCCGCCGAAGACGCCGCCCGCCGAGGTGCGGACGAACTCCATGTGGAAGGTCTCGACCGGCTCGGGCAGCGAGGCGAGCCACACCGCGACCGCCGGGCCGTCCTCGACCTCGCGGGCGCCGCCGACGACCGTCTCCGCGACGCAGCCGATGATCGCCTCGGGCCCCACCTCGGCGCGAACGGTCTTCAGGACGCCGTCGGCGACTCCCGCATGGTCCCGAGAGGCGACGACCATAGCCAGCGAGGGCCTGGACCCGCCGAGCCGGGACCGAGCCTGCTCCACGGCTGCCGCTGCGGCAGTCCACGGATCTGGATGGGTCGAGAGCCCCGCGCCGATCTTCATCGTTTCGAGGCTACAGGGGTGGGCAGCTCTGTAGATTGGCCCGTTAACACTGGGAGCTTCTTCCTGGCGTCTCACCCTGTGCGATGCCTGCGACGATGTGCGCGTGAGCGAGGTGCGAACCGCCCATACCGCCGACCTGGACGCCGCCACCCCCAACGCTGCGCGAGCACTGTGGCGCACCAACGCGACCGAGATGTTCTTGTGGACGTCCGGCTCGCGGCCGATGAGTTTTCCCGCGGGGTCCCGTCTGCACTGGTGACTGTTCCTCTCACCGAGGAGGCAACGATGCGCAAGGTCGTCGCGGGCCTAGCCATGACGCTGGATGGCGTGGTGGAGTCGCCGTCGCCCTCGAACTGGATGCTCTTCAACGACGAGATGTGGGAGGTGATCCAGGCCGGCATCGCGCAGTCCGACGCCATCCTGCTGGGCCGGCGCACGTACCTGGAGTTCGCCAAGTTGTGGCCCACCCAGGGCAGCGAGGTGCCGATGGCCGACTGGATGAACGACACGCCCAAGTACATCGCGTCGACGACCCTGGAGGAGCCTCTCGAGTGGAACAACTCGACGCTGATCAAGGGGAACCTGGCCGAGGAGCTCACGAAGCTCAAGCAGCAGTCGGGCAAGAACATCCAGGTCCCCGGCAGCCCCAGGCTGGTGCGGGCGCTGCTGCTCGACGGGCTCCTCGACGAGCTCGCCCTCATGCTCCACCCGATCGTGGTCGGTTCCGGCCTGCGCCTCTTCGACGAGGTGACGCACCAGGTCCCTCTCGAGCTCGCGGACTCGAGGACCCTCAGCACCGGCGTGCTGTCCCTGACCTACCGGCCGGCGAGCGCGTAGCATCCCTCACCCGGGCACCTCCTATCTTCGTCAGCGCCGGCGGTAGGCCTTGCCCCGATGTTGCGCCCGGTGGACAAGGACCGTGCCCGCTTCTTCATCGATCTCATAGATCACCCCGAACTCACCCCTCCGGGCCGCGTACAGCCCTTCGAGCTCTCCTCGGAGCGGCTTGCCCGCTCGCCGGGGATTGTCAGCGATGGAGCCGAAGATGGTCCCGAGTACGGCCGCGCGAACCTTCTCGGGGAGGCGGTTGAGGTGGCGGAGGCCTTCGGGGGTGATCTCGACCTCGTACGAGGACACCTACACGTGGTCCCTCAGCCGGAGTCGCTTCCCTTCGGCGGCCTCGCGTCGCGACTTTCGAATCGACTCAAGCAGGGCCTTGTCCTGAAGGATCTCCACGGTCTCCTCGAGCGACGCGAGGTCGTCGGGCGATATGAGCACCGCCTCCGGGCGCCCGTTCCGCGTCACGATGAACCGCTCGTGCTCGCGGGACGTCCGTTCGACGAGCTCCGACAGATGGGCCTTGGCCTCGGTGAACGGCACGATCTCACTCATGACTAGTCAGAATTCTAACCAGTCCGAGGAACGCCTGACAAGCTTCCGGTGACCGGCGCCGATTCGACCCGGCGCACGAACGCGACCGGGGACTTTCATTTGGACCCTCCCAGAGGCTCGTAGCATGGGCCCGGGGGAGGGAAGGGAGCCAGAGATGGCCGAGCGACGCGCTCGTGCGGTGTGGGAGGGAACCCTCCTCGAGGGGCAGGGGCGGGTCTCGACCGAGACCACGCAGGTGATCTCCGAGCAACCCGTCACGTGGGCGGCGAGGACGGAGGACCCGGAAGGGCGGACCAGCCCGGAGGAGCTCCTGGCCGCCGCGCACGCGGCGTGCTACGCGATGGCCCTCTCGGGCGTCCTCGCCCGCAGGGACACGCCGGCCGAGCGGCTGGACGTCTCGGCCGCGTGCGTGTTCGACCAGGTCGGCGGCGGGTGGGCCGTGACCTCCATGACCCTGCACGTCAAGGGACGGGTTCCCGGGATGGATCAGGCGGCATTCGAGGAGGCCGCCAGCGCCGGCGAGGAGGGGTGCCCCATCTCCAACGCGATCCGGGGCAACGTGGAGATCCACCTCGTCGCCGAGCTGGAAAGCTAACCGCGTCCGGGAACAGACCCGCGGGAACGACCGGCTCCCCCGGCGTCAGCGCGCGGCGCGCTGGATGTGGCGGAGCTTCTCCGGGTTCGCCACCGACCGGATCGTCTGGACCTTGTCCTCGGCGATGTCGAGGGAGACCACCAGCTTGGGCTCGCCCTCGGTGTCGACCCACACGCAGCCAGGCTGGCCGTTGACTTCGGCCTGTTGCATGGTCCAGCCCCGCTTCTTCACTCCCTGGATCATCGGACCGAGGAGCTTGCCGATGCGCTCCTTGCCGTGGATGGCCTCCCTGAACGCGCCGGCCGCCACGCCGCCGCCGTCGCCGTACACCACGACGTCCTCCGCGAGCATGGCGATCAGGGATTCCGTGTCGCCTTCCTGGGTCGCCGCCCAGAACTTCTTCGCCAGCTCTTCGCTGCGGCGACGGTCGACCTCGAACCTCGGTTTCCCCTCGCCCACGCGCTTCCTGGCCCGCACCGCGATCTGGCGGCAGTTGTCCTCCGACTTGCCGACGATCTGAGCGATCTCGTCGTAGCCGTAGTCGAACACCTCGCGCAGCAGGAAGACCGCCCGCTCGACCGGGGACAGTTCCTCGAGCAGCACGAGGAACGCCATGGAAAGCGAGTCGGCCGTCTCGGCGAGCTGCTCCGCGCCGGGCTCGTCGTCTGTGAGGAGCGGCTCGGGGAGCCAGGGGCCGACGTAGCTCTCCCGGCGCACGCGGGCAGAGCGCAGGTGGTCGATGCCCAGCCGGGTCGTCACCGCCGACAGGTAGGCCTTCGGCGAGTCGATCTTCGCTCCGGCCTTGGTCTCGCGGTGGAAGCGCAGGAACGCCTCCTGCACGATGTCCTCGGCGTCGGTCACGCTGCCGAGCATCCGGTACGCGATCGCGAACATCAGCGGCCAGAACTCCGCGAACAGGTCCTCCACCCGCCACTCCTCGGTCGTCTGCACGCTCATTCTGATCTCAAGACGATCCAGCCCTCCGTTCTGTGACACCGCCATGCCGGCTGTCACAGGGACCCATCGAGTCTCGTCTTCCCGGTTGACGGACGAGATGGAGGAGGCGAGATCGGATGTACGAATCGAACGGCGGGTCCTGGCCGCTCGGAGGCTCGAACGAGATCGAGGTGGAGGGGCTGGTCCGGGAATTCAAGGGCGGGATCCGGGCGGTCGACGGGGTCGACCTGCTGGTGAAGCCCGGCGAGATCTACGGGTTCCTCGGGCCGAACGGCGCGGGGAAGTCGACGACGGTGCACGTGCTGACCACGCTGCTCCCGCCGACGAGCGGGACCGCGCGGGTGGCCGGGCTGGACGTCGCCTCGCAGGGCCGCGGGGTGCGGGAGGTGATCGGCGCCGCCCTGCAGGAGGTCGCGCTGGACCCCCATCTGAGCGGCCGCGAGCACATGCGCCTCCAGGCGAGCCTGCACGGACTGCCGCGCGCTGACGGAACGCGCCGGGCTGCCGAGCTGCTCGAGCGGGTCGGGCTGACCGACGCCGCCGACCGCAAGGTCGCCACGTACTCCGGCGGGATGAAGCGGCGCCTGGACCTGGCGCTGGCGCTGGTCCACTCGCCGAGCGTGCTGTTCCTCGACGAGCCCACCACCGGGCTCGACGTGCAGAGCCGTGCGGCGCTGTGGGATGAGGTCCGGCACCTGGCCCGCGACGAGGGCGTCACGGTGTTCCTCACGACGCAGTACCTCGAGGAGGCCGACGTCCTGGCCGACCGGGTCGGGATCATCCACCGGGGGCGGATCGTGGCCGAGGGCACTCCCGAGGCCCTGAAGCGCGAGACCGGCCGGCGCCGGATCGAGATCGTGCCGGCCGACCCGGCCCAGCGCTCCCAGGTGGAGCGGGTGCTCGCCGCGTTCGGCGACCCGCACCACGGCCGGCCCGAGGCCGTCTCGATCACCCTCGACCCCAGCTCGAACGGCAACGGGAACGGCCATGGGATCGAGCGGATGGTCCGGGCGCTGGGCGAGGCGGGCGTGGCCGTGGAGGACCTCGCCGTGCACGCGCCGAGCCTCGACGACGTGTTCCTTCAGAAGACCGGCCGGACGCTCGAGGGCGCCGCGACCGGCGGCGGCGACGACTCAGACGACTCACGAGAGGGGGTGGCGGCATGAACGGCGCCGGCACGCAGCTGTGGGCCCTGGCCCGCCGGTCGGTGGTGCGAACCCTCCGGCAGCCCGCGGCCATCATCCCGGCGATCGCCTTCCCGCTGTTCTTCATGGCCGTGATCTCGGCCGGCGCGGGGTCGGCGACGAAGGTGCCCGGGTTCCCCACGGACTCCTACCTGCGGTTCGTCCTGGCCGGGATCTTCCTCCAGGGCGTCCTGCTGGCGGGGTTGAACGGGGCGACCGACCTGGCGGTCGACGTCGAGTCGGGGTTCCTGAACCGGCTGGCGCTCACGCCGATGCGGCGGCTCTCGGTGGTCGTCGCGACGGTGGCCAGCGTCCTCACCGTGAGCCTGATCCAGATCGTCACGTTCCTCGCCGTGGGCCTCGCGTTCGGCGCGCACGTCGCGTCTGGCGTGGGCGGCGCGTTCGTGCTGGTTGGGCTGGGCCTGTGCACGGCGGCCGCGTTCGGCGCGCTGTGGGCGGCGATCGCGCTCCGGACCGGTTCGTCCGAGGCGGTGCAGGGCGTGTTCCCGGTGGCGTTCGTGGTGCTCGGGTTCTCGTCGTTCTTCCTGCCGCGGGCGCTGGTGACCGTGGGGTGGTTCAAGGCGATCGCGTCGTGGAACCCGGCCTCGTACCTCATCGAGGGCATGCGGTCCCTCGTGATCACGGGCTGGGACGGCCACGCGCTGGTGATGGCGTTCGCGGTGGCGGGGGGACTGACGGTGGCCGGCATGGCCCTGTCGGCGGCCGCGCTCGGAAGGAGGCTGGCTCGATGAGCGCTTGACGATGCAACGAACCATGGACCGCCCGTCCGGCGCGCGCACGTACGCGCGGGCGGCGGCGGGCATGGCCGGGCGGACGCTCCGGACTACGTTCCGGAACCCGGCCCTGCTGACCCCGCCGATCTTCGCGCCGCTCATCTTCTTCGCGATCTTCGGCGGGGGGCTGGGCGCGCTGGCCCACGCGCCCGGGTTCCGCTTCGCCGGCGGCTACACCTCGTTCAGCTTCGTGTTCATCCTGCTGAACTCGGTGACGTTCGCCGCGCTGTTCTCCGGGTTCGCGGTGGCCCAGGACCTGGAGAGCGGGTTCTCCCGCCGGCTGATGCTCGGCGCGGGGCGCCGGAGCGCGACGATCGTGGGCTACGCGGCCAGCGCGGCGGTTCGCGTCCTGCTCGGCATGGCCGCCCTGTTCGCCGTGGGCACCGCGGTCGGCGTGCGCATCCAGGGGTCGATGTGGAACACCGTGGCGCTCGTGGGCATCGGGTTCGCGTACGGCATGGTGGTCGCGCTGTGGGCGATCGGGATGGCGCTGCGCGTGCGCTCGATGCAGGGCGCGCCGGCCATGCAGGTCCCGGCGCTCATCGCGCTGTTCTTCGCGCCGGCGTTCGCGCCGCTCGCGCTACTCACCGGCTGGATCCACGGCACGGCGACGTGGAACCCCGTGTCGTACCTGCTGGAATCGGGGCGGGGGTTCGTGGCCGGCGATCCCACCGACGTCGCCCGGGCCTTTCTGGCGCTGGCGGTGCTGCTGCCGCTCGTCGCCGTGTGGACCGCGACCGGCCTGCGCCGGGCGTCGAGGACGGTGTGACCCATGGCCACCCCCGACCGCACGCCGCTCCTGTTCCGGCTGTTCTGGGTCGCCGTGGGCTTCGGCGTCGCGATCACCGGCTTCGTGCTGATGCTCAGCGTGTTCCTGGTGTTCGTCGGCCTGCCGCTGTTCGTGCTGGGCCTGGCTCTCATGCAGAGCCAGGCGGGGTAGCGGCCAGCCATTGCCGGCGGTCCAGGTGGGACGTCAGCCCACGTAGCCGGGCAAGGACGGCCCGGTTTCCCTCCACGCCGCTGCCGACGGTACGGCCGGTGGTGCTCCCGGAACCGCGGGATTCCACGCCCGGTATGTCCCGGGCGGCCCTATTCGGGTTGTGCGCGGGGCGTGCGTTTGACTTCGGTTCCAGGGGCGGGGATATCCTCCATCGGTCTCCAGGAACCCGCCCGCCAGACGGGAGGTGCTCATGTTTCGACGCCTGCTCATTTCGATCGCCGCCGTCATCGCGTTGGTCGCCCTGTCGGTTCCCGCGAGCTCCGCCGGCGGCCCCGGGCCCAAGCAGCAGCTCTCCCAGATCGACCACATCGTGGTCATCTACGAGGAGAACCACAGCTTCGACAACCTGTACGGGCTGTGGGAGGGCGTGCGCGGACTGAGCGACGTCGACCGCGCGCACACCGCCCAGGTCGGACAGTACGGCACGCGGTACCAGTGCCTGCTGCAGGACGACCTCAATCTCCAGTCCCCGCCGCTGTCCGCGACCTGCACGGACTCGACGACCCCGACGACCTTCACGAGCCACTTCCCCAACGAGCCGTTCAACATCGACGCCTACATCGGGCCGAACGACACGACCTGCCCGCCGTCCCCCTCCGTGGCGTTCACGCACCCGAACGGGTGGTTGAACGGCACCGGGTCGCCGGGCGGGTGCACGAGGGACCTCGTCCACCGCTTCTACCAGGAGCAGTACCAGCTGAACGGCGGGAGGCAGAACCGGTACGTGACCGGGAGCGACGCGGCCGGCCTGTCCATGGGCTACTACGACACGACGCAGCTCCCGATCTACCAGTACCTCCACCAGTCGGGGCACCCCGACTACGCGATCCTCGACGACTTCTTCCAGGGCGCGTTCGGCGGCTCGTTCCTGAACCACCAGTGGCTGGTCGCCGCGGCTCCCCCGACGTACCCGGGCGCCGCGGCATCCCTGCACTCCGTCCTCGACGCGAACGGGATGCCGGTGCTCCGGTCACCGCCCGCCTCGCAGAGCCCCGTCGCCCTGTACACCTCGCCGCGGGCGAGCGGGCTCGTGGATGGCCCTCTCACCTCGAGCTGCCCGGCCCCGCTCGGCCTGGCCTGCGGCGACTACGCCGTCAACACGATGCAGCCCTTTGCCCAGCCGTCCGGGCCGTTCGGCGCGAAGCTCCCGGCCCAGACGGCGCCCACGATCGGCGACCGCCTGACCGGCGCTGGGGTCGACTGGGCCTGGTACGCGGGCGGTTGGTCGAACGCGGCCGGTGACGTCAGCGCGCCCGGGTGGACGAATGGGGCGGGACCCGGACCGGACTGCCCCGACCCCAACGCGTTCGAGAACCCGGCCTGGCCGTACTGCCCCGACTTCCTGTTCCAGTTCCATCACCAGCCGTTCACCTACTACGCGGCCTACGGTCCGGACACGCCGGGCCGGGCGCACCTGCGCGACGAACAGGAGTTCATCCAGGCGGCGCAGGCGTCCACGGCCTCGTGCGGGCTCAAGCCCGTGAGCTTCGTCAAGCCGATCGGCGAGGAGAACGAGCACCCCGGCTACGCGAGCGAGCCGGACGGCAGCGACCACCTCGTCTCGTTGCTCCAGGACATCCAGAACAGCGCGTGCGCGGACGACACGATGGTCGTCGTGACCTACGACGAGTTCGGGGGGCAGTGGGACCACGTGCCCCCGCCGGGGATGGGGAACAACGGACCACACGATCAGTGGGGGCCCGGCACGCGGATCCCTGCGCTCGTGATCTCGCCGTTCCTGCGTGCAGAGTTCGTGGTCGACGGCAAGGAGCACGACACGACCTCGATCCTGACGACGATCGAGCACCGCTTCGGCCTGGCCCCGTTGTCGAGCAGGGACGCGGCCGTGCGGGACCTCTCGAGCGTGTTCGCTGCCGAAAGCCCGTTCGAGGACTGACGGCGCGACCCGGCGGGCGCCTCTTCGTGGCAGACTCGCGCGCATGCCGTACGTCGCCGCGGAGGACCGGTACGGGTCCATGCAGTACCGGCGAAGCGGGCGGAGCGGGGTGCTGCTGCCGGCCGTGTCGCTCGGGCTGTGGCACAACTTCGGGCACGACCGGCCGCTGGACACGCAGCGGGGCATCCTGCGCCGGGCGTTCGACCTCGGGGTCACCCACTTCGACCTGGCCAACAACTACGGGCCGCCGTACGGATCTGCCGAGGAGAACTTCGGGCGGATCCTCGCTGACGACTTCCGGGCCCACCGGGACGAGCTCGTCATCTCCACGAAGGCAGGCTGGGACATGTGGCCGGGGCCGTACGGGGAAGGAGGTTCGCGGAAATACCTGCTGGCCAGCCTCGACCGGTCGCTCGCCCGGATGGGCCTCGACTACGTCGACATCTTCTACTCCCACCGGTTCGATCCCGAGACTCCGCTCGAGGAGACGCTCGGCGCACTCGATACCGCCGTCCGGCAGGGGAAGGCGCTGTACGTGGGCATCTCGTCCTACTCGGCGGAGCGGACCCGGGAGGCGACGCGCATCCTGCACCACCTCGGCACGCCGCTGCTCATCCACCAGCCGTCGTACTCGATGCTGAACCGGTGGATCGAGAACGGCCTGCTGGACGTCCTGGGCGAGGAGGGCGTCGGCTGCATCGTGTTCTCGCCGCTGGCGCAGGGGCTGCTCACCGACCGGTACCTCGAGGGGATCCCGGACGACTCCCGGGTGGCGACCGGCGGCGCAATGTCCCGGGAGATGCTCACCGAGGAGAATATGGCGAAGGTCCGGGCCCTGAACGACTTCGCGAAGCGGCGGGGGCAGACGCTCGCGCAGATGGCGGTGGCCTGGACGCTCCGGGACCCTCGGGTCACGTCCACGCTGATCGGCGCAAGCAGCGTGGCCCAGCTGGAGGACAACGTCGGGGCGCTCGGCAACCTCGGGTTCACCGAGGACGAGCTCGAAGAGATCGACCGCCACGCGACCAACGCCGGGATCAACCTGTGGGAGGAGTCGTCGGCCGGGTGAACCGGTGGGCGACGTGAGGCCGTCCGACGGAGCCATGGAGCAGCCGCGGTTCGACCTGAGGGGGCAGGTGGGGCTCGTCACCGGGGCGAACAAGGGCATCGGCCGCGATCTGGCGGTCGCGCTGGCGGGGGCCGGGGCGCGCGTCGCCGCGGCCGGGCGTGACCCGGCGTCGGTGGAGGCGGTGGTCGAGGAGATCCGCGCGGCCGGGGGGGAGGCGGGGCCCGTCGAGATGGATCTCCGCCGCCGCGAATCCATCGGGAGGGCCGTCTCCGAAACGATCGAGCGGTTCGGGCAGCTCGACATCCTGGTGAACAACGCTGGGCTCGGCACGAACCACGACGCGCTCGACGCCACCGAGGAGGAGTGGGACGAGCTGTTCGACGTGAACGTCCGCGGCCTCTTCTTCGCGTGCCAGGCCGCCGGCCGGCACATGGTCGAACGAGGCTACGGCCGGATCGTGAACATGAGCTCCCAGGCCGGGCTGGTCGGCATCGCCCGCCACGCCGCGTACAGCGCCAGCAAGGGGGCCGTGAACATGCTGACCAGGGTCCTGGCGGTGGAATGGTCTCCGCACGGCGTGACGGTGAACTGCGTCGCACCCACGTTCGTCCGCACGCCGGGGACCGCCGAGCGGCTCGACCGCCCGGAGTTCCTGGCCGACGTCGTGTCCCGGATCCCGGCGGGCCGCGTGGCCACCACGGCCGACGTGGCCGGCGCGGTGATCTACCTGGCCTCGCCGGCCGCCGCGATGGTCACGGGCACGGTCCTGGTCGTCGACGGCGGCTGGACGGCCCAATAGCAGGGCCCCAAAAAGCGCCTCTCGACACCGGCCGGTGGCCTGCTACCGGGGGCTCCGACTCCTCCCCGGGTGGGACTCTCACCCACTGGCTCGGTCCAGCTTTGCAGAACGCACCATCGCGGAGGCAGACGGCCCCGACCAGGTCGGTGGAGGTCGAGTGGATTGCCGGGTCCGTGAACCCTGGAGGGCCGTCAGTCCGCCCGGGGCGCCTCGCGGCGCTCGAGCCGGGCCCGGTCCACTGCCTGCTTGGCCTCCGCGGCGTCGTCGGCACTGCGCTGCGCTCGTCGCGCCGTCCGATGGGAGGCGATGACCAGGGCGCGCGCCTTCCTGGCTCGCTGAACGGAGCGTTGCTCGGGCTTGGCTCCGATGGTGACCACCCAGCCCTCCAGCCGAAGCTTCTCGGCTGCCATAGCGGCGTCGTTGGAGCTCAGGGTCTGCGACTGCTTCGCCATGCCGCGGCGAGCCGTCAGGACGATTCGTTCCTCCATGAGGGCGCCTTTCTCGAGGGACACCAGCCTACCCTCCTGGGAGAGCTCCATCTCACTCCACGCTCTGATTCGGCCGCTTTTCGTTGCGAGCCCCGCGTCCGGAACGGACTCGATGACCCGGTCAAGTCCGGAGCAGCTTCCCGGCATCGATCAGGCGGCGTTCGAGGAAGCGGTCAGCTGTATGCGTAGCAGAGCTGCGTGCCCATCCGATGAGCCGTCGCCGTGAGGCCGGACGCGCCAAGCTGGCCCTTGCCGATACATCGCTCTTCATCGCCCTCGAGCAGGAGCGACCCTCGTCCAGCCCACCACCCGAACGCGTCGCCGTCTCGGTGATCACCGTGGGTGAGCTTCGCCTGGGCGTACTGGCCGCGGAAGACGGGGCGAGCCGAGCCCAACGACTGGAGACGCTGTCTCGGGCGGAGGCACTCGATCCGCTCCCGGTCGACCCGCCGGTCGCCCACGCCTGGGCGGCCCTGCGTCTCGCCCTTCGCGACCAGGGGAAGCGGATGCCGCTCAACGATTCCTGGATCGCGGCGACGGCGATCGCGAACCGCATCGCGGTCGTATCGCAGGACGACGGCTACGAGGGGGTTCCCGGACTCGAGGTCATACGAGTCTGACCCGGGAGACGTCGACCTCCCGCGCCACCGAGGCGGACGAATGACACGCAGGCTCCGTCACCGGGCCACGACCGTTTCGACCGGTACGCGGAACCGTCTTACACTCCTATCGCCCGGGTGAGGGCGGCTCGGCCGCCCGGGAAGGGGGACAGGTGGCTGCTGTTGCGCCGCAGCGCGGTACGTCGCTCGCTCGAGAGGCCGTCGGGCTGCGCGAGATCATCTTCCAGTCCATCACCCACATGGCGCCCGCCGCCGCGGTCGCGTTCTCGATCCCGTTCGGGATCAGCTTCGGGGGGGGGTCGACGCCGCTGGCGGTCCTCATCGCCTTGCTGGGATGCCTGCTGGTCGCGATCAGCATCGGGCAACTCGCCAAACACATGCCGTCGGCGGGGTCATTCGCGACCTACTCAGCGCGGAGTCTGCACCCGGTAGTCGGCTTCCTGATCGGATGGGGATACGCGTTCGTCGAGTGCCTCATCGTCCCCATCCTGATGCTGAACCTGGGGTTCGCCGCGGCAGACTTCTTCCACACGGAGTACGGGTGGGATCCCGGGTTGTGGTGGCCCTGGGCGCTGGCCGGCTCGGTCGTCATCTTCCTGCTCGGCTACTTCGGCATCCGGGTGTCCACCAGGACCGGCACCCTCCTCGGGATCTTCGAGATCGCGGTCATGGCGCTGGTGGCCATCTGGCTCATCGGCAAGGCCGGCAGCGCCAACACGCTCTCGGTGTTCGGCACGGGACACGCGAACGGCGACTTCATGGGGTTCGAGGGGGTGATCGCCGCCAGCGTCTTCACGATCCTCGCGTTCATCGGGTTCGAGGCGGCCGCACCGCTGTCAGAGGAGGCGAAGGATCCTCGCAGGACCGTCCCCCGTGCCGTGATCGGGTCGACGATCGCGATCGGCCTCTTCTACGTGCTCACCACGTACGCCGCAGTCGTCTTCTTCGGGCCGGACCGGGCCATCAAGTTCGGGACCGGGTCAGGCTGGCTCGGCCTGGGCCGCTCGGCGTGGGGAGGGATCGGGTTCCTCCTCGTCTTCCTCGCCATCGTGAACTCGACGATCGCGAACGCCAACGCCGGGTCGAACGCCGCGACTCGGACCTGGTTCTCGCTGGGGCGCATCCGGGTGCTGCCCTCGGCCCTGTCGAGCGTGCACCCGCGTCACCGCTCGCCGTCGGTGGCCGTGATCGGGCAGTTCATCGTTGGGGTCGGGGTGTCGATGTGGCTGGGGTTCAAGTACGACCCAATCACCGCGTTCGCGTTCCTGGCCACGGTGCTGACCGTGTTCTTCATCCCGATGTACATGATCTGCAACCTGTCGTGCCTCGTGTATTACCGGCGGCAGCGCCAGACCGAGTTCAACTGGTTCGTGCACGGCGTGATCCCGATCCTCGGGATCCTGGTGTTCGTCCCCGCCTTCTTTGCGGCGGCGGGCCTCCCGATCTTCTCGTTCATCCCGCGACTTTCGTATCCGATCTCGCTCTCCGGGATCGTGATCGGTGCGTGGATGATCATCGGGGCGATCTACCTCGTGATCATCCTTCGGTCCGCGCCCCAGCGGATCCGTGACACCGCACACGTCTTCGAGGAGGAGGAGCCGGAGGAGCTCCGGGCGGGCCAGGTTCCGCCCCCGCTCACGCCGGAATTGGGCGGGACCACAGCTTGACGGGTCTGGACCGGCAGGAGGGGTTCGTCGACGTCGGCCCCGGCCGGATCTGGTGGTACTCGGTCGGCGACGGGCCCGGCGTGCCGCTGCTCTGCCTGCACGGCGGGCCGGGGATGACGCACAACTACCTCGAGCCCCTCGAGGACCTGGCCAGCCGCCGGCGGGTGATCTTCTACGACCAGCTGGGATGCGGTAGGTCCGACCGGCCGGGCGACGCCTCGCTGTGGACGGTCGACCGGTTCGTCGAGGAGCTGCGCATCGTCCGTGACGCGCTCAGCCTGGATCGGCTGCACCTGTTCGGGTCCTCGTGGGGCGGGATGCTGGCGATGCAGTACGTGCTCGACCATCAGCCGCCGCTGGAGTCGCTGATCCTGTGCGGCAGCCCGGCCTCGATGCCCCGGTGGATCGCCGAGTGCCGTGAGCTGCTGGAAGGGATGCCCGAGCACGACCGCCAGGAGATCGAACGGCACGAGCGCGACGGCTGGTACTCCTGTCCCGAGTATCAGGCGGCGGTGCTCACGTTCTACCGTCGGCACGTGTGCAAGCTCGACCCGTGGCCGCCGGGCTGGGAACGATCGCTGGCCGAGGCAGGATGGGACGTCTACAACACCATGAACGGTCCGACGGAGTTCACCGTGATCGGGAACTTCAAGGACTTCGACGTGACCGACCGGCTCGGGGAGATATGGCGGCCGACGCTGATCCTCGGCGGCGAGGACGACGAGGCCCGCCCGCCGCACATGCGCGACATGCACGGGCGGATTGCGGGCAGCGAGATCACGATCTTCCCGGACGCCTCGCATCTGTGTTTCTACGAGCAGCGGAAGGAGTTCATGGCCCGGGTGAACGAGTTCCTGGACAATGTGGAGGTCGCTTGATGAGCTCACTCGACGTCGTGACCTACCGGCCGGAGCCGTCGGCGTTCGCGTGGACGTTCGGGGGCGTGGCCCCCGTGCGCTCGGTGAAGCCCGGGTCCGTGATGGAGCTGTGGACCGAGGACGCGTTCGGCGGGAAGGTCCGCGGGCCGGGCGACCTCGTCAGCGTGGTCATCGAGTTCCCGTTCGTGAACCCCCAGACCGGCCCGTTCTTCGTCGAGGGCGCCGAGCCCGGCGACACGCTGGTCATCCACTTCGTGTCGATCGAGCCCTCCCGGGACTGGGCGGCCTCGACCACCATCCCGCTGTTCGGCTCGCTCACGCAGACGCACGCCACGGCCGGGCTGCAGGAACCGCTGGACGAGGTCGTGTGGATGTACGAGGTCGACCGGGCGGGCCGGACCGTGACGTACCGGTCGCTGCGCGGGGAGCACACGGTCGAGCTGCCCCTCGATCCCATGCACGGCACCGTCGGCGTGGCGCCCGCCTCGTTCGAGGCCCGGTCGTCGCTCGTGCCCGACGCCCACGGCGGCAACATGGACACGCCCGAGATGCGGGCCGGCACGACGTGCTACCTGGGGGTGAACGTCGAGGGCGCGCTGTTCTCGATCGGCGACGGGCACTGCCGGCAGGGCGAGGGCGAGTCGTGCGGGGTGGCGGTCGAGGCGGCCATGGACACCGTGATCGTCGTCGACCTGATCAAGGGGGTGGCCACGCCGTGGCCCCACCTCGAGAACGACGACTACGTCATGAGCGCCGGGTCGGCCCGGCCCCTGGAGGACGCGTTCCGGATCTCCCAGGCCGACATGGTCGAGTGGCTGGCGTCGGAGCGAAACATGGACCGCCTCGACGCCTATCAGCTGCTGACCCAGGCCGCCGAGACCCCGATCGCCAACGTCGTCGACCCGAACTACACGGTGGTCACGAAGCTGCTGAAGGCGTACCTGCCCTCGGGCGAGGCGTACGGAGGCGCCCACGCCCGTCTGAAGGAGATGGCCGCGGCCTACCGCACCGAGCGAACCTGATCCACGCGAAGCGGCCGGCCCCCCCGAATCGCAGGCGTTCGCGCGCCGCCGGTGCCATTTCACTGCTTTGCCCCAAATGTTTGCGTCCTCGGCGTTTGCGTGCAAGGGTCGTGGTCTCCTGACCCGGTCGCCCTGCCCCTGAACAGGAGACGCCATGGAAGCCCGGATCCATGTCCGTTCCCATCGCCCACCACCCCGACCCGACCGATGGGTCGGACTCGGTCGCGTCGTCGCCCTGCTGACCGTCGGGATCGGCATCGGGGTGCTGGCTACGATCCCGTTCGCGGGCGGCGCCACGATCCCCACGGTCGTCGCGGTGCTCGCAGCCTCCGCTGCCGGCGGGATCGCGTACCTCCGGCCCGGGCGGGCCTCCACCCTCGCCGCGGTCGACCTGCTGCTCGGCCTTGCCGTGCTGGCGACCGTGTTCGGCCACCTGGGAGTGCTCTACCTCCCCTCCCTGCTGGTGTTCCTGGCCGTGACGGCGCGAAGCGAGCCCGCCACGCAGCTCGACACCGAGCAGGACGCCGAGGTGAGCTCGACCGGGTCACCGCTGGACGACATCGAATCCGAATTCCTGGCCGACGACTCCGTCATGGCTTCCACGTCCGACGCTCTGACCGAGCCGGTCATCGAGCTCTCCGTCCGCGGCCGTGAGCCGGGGCGGCATCGCGCCCCCTCGATGCCGCGCCGCGTGGCCGCGACGACGCTGCGCGCCGGAAGGGCCGTCGGCGACGTCGCCCGGGCCGGCGCCCGCAACGCCCGTCAGGCCCTCGTCTCCGCTCCCGCCGACGACGAGGCCGAAGAGGCGACGCCCGTTCCATCGCGAGCGTCCTCCTGGGACAGGACCTACGAGCCGCCGCCTGCCCCGCCTGAGATCCTGCGAAGGTCTCTCGGCGACGAGCTGCGGGAGGAGCTGGAAGCCCGCGAGCTGGAGACGGTCGCCGAGGCGAAGTCGTGGAGCTCGTTCTCCCATCGTGCCTACGGGGAGCTCCGGAGCCTTCCGCTTCGCCTCGAGCCCCGCGAGGCCGACCCGCCGACACTGGAGATCGACGACGAGCAGTGGGACGGGCCGTCGGAAATACGGTCCGCACCGAGAGCGTCACTGCGCCCCGAGGGCAAGGCGCGAGGAGCGCCGCGTACCCAGCGGGTACGCAAGCGACGAGCAACGCAGCCATCGGGGATGCAGGGGCGCTCGAATGCGACCGTATTTCGGGGCGGTGCACTTAGCCGCGGACCCTCGCGAGCTGGCGTGACAGCGCGACCAGCCGGCCGGTCGAGTCCCACACCTCGCCGTCCTCCTCCACGTAGCCCTCGGTCAGGTAGCGCGACCGGAACCGGCACTGCAGCCACCCGGGCGCTGGCCGGCCCCGCACGTGGACGGTGAACTCGATGGTCGGCACCCAGCCCGTGGGCATCAGGTTCAGCATGGTCGGCGGGAACGCGTCGGCGATCAGGGGAAGCATCGCGGCGTCTGGCTCGCGGCCGTCGGCGAGGCGAACCCACCCGGACATCTCCGGCCTCCCGCTGGGCCTGGTGGTGGCCCACGCCGCGGTGTCGGGCGTGAGGCGGAGGTCGAATCGGCGCACGAACTCCGGCGCGACCGGGCTCTCCTCCGACCGCACGCACTCGTCGGGCGGCGGGAACCTGGGTGTCGGCTCGAGCACCGCCGTGGGGCCGCTCGCAGCGGCCAGGTCGCCGTACGTCGCCCCGACGTGGACGCGCGTGTCGCCCTCCTGGAGCAGGCGCGCGACCGCCGTGGAGTGGCCGCCCTCCCGGAGGACCTCCACCTCGATCTCGGCCGGGCCGGGCTCCGTGCGGCTGGGGAAGTGGGCGCTCACCGCGATCGGGTCCGGCCGCCGGACCGAGGCCCGCACGGCGGACAGGACCACGGAGACCAGGTAGCCGCCATTCGGCGCGTTGCCGATGTTCCACCGGTCCGTGATCTCGGCCCGGAACCCGCCGCCGCCATCCGGCTCCACCCTGGTCGCGGCGTCGAACTCGAACTCACTCGTCACGGGATCGCCGTATCCTGCCTCAGGTGTGGACCGGCGGGCCGGTCGCCCCGGGGTCGTACTGCTCCAGCTCGTACAGGCCCTCGTAGCGCACGAGGACGTCGGCGACGATCCACATTCCTGCCGTGTAGCCGTCGGACAACGCGGTGAACTGCCACCGCGTCGCCTCGAACCGGCCGACCGCGGTCTCCACCTCCTCGTCGCCGATCAGCTCGTAGCGCTGTCGCTGCAGGACCGGCTCGCAGGTGACTGGCTCGAGGAAGACGACCTCGAACTCGGACGAGCGCCGGAGCCGGTTCGCCGTCACGACGTTGAACGCGGGGGACGCGTAGTCGATCTCGGTGTCCGGGCCCCACGGGATGGCCACGGGCTTGTGATCCCGGAACCCGTCCAGCCGGTCGTCCTTCGCGGTCAGCAGGATGTCGTGCGACCCGGTCTCGATGCGAGTCCGGACCGGTCGCCAGGACGAGTCGACGACCAGGTCGACGATCTCGTGGTGAGGTTCTCCCGTCTCGATCTGCACGTCCGAGAAGTACCGCCATCCGATCGGTCCAGGTGCGGAGCGGAAGTCCTCGGTGCCGCGTCGCCGGCCGTCGTCGTCGAGGATCATGTAGCGCCCGAGTGGCATCGCCCGGATCCTAGCTACTCAGAACCACCAGTAAGCGGCGAGCTTCCTGGCTGAAATCCCACGAAAAGGCCTCCTGACCGGGGATGATGCGGCTGTCGAAACCGTGCATGTCCCCGGCACAGGAGGCACCTTCCAGGTGAGCGTAACCCGAGAACAGCCACCGGTCCACATCTCCACCACGAAACGCAAGATCACCGCGCAGGCGGGCTCGGTGCTGATCCGACAGGTGGCGCGGGTGGTCGGTCTCGGCTCCGCGATCACGGAGCACCTGCACCTGAAGAAGCGGGCCCGGGGACTGTCCGAGGCGCAGTTCGTCACCGCGATGGCCGAGGCGATCGCCCTCGGAGCACGGTGCCTCGACGATCTCGCCGTGACGAGAGGCGACGAGGTCCAGACGGACCTTCGTGGCTTCCGGGTCCCCGCACCGCAGACCGCCGGCTCGTTCCTGCGCCGCTTCACCCTGGGGCACATCCGCCAGCTGGACGTGGCGCTGCGGGTGGTGAACCGGCGCGCCCTCGCGCTCCTCGGCGTCGGTCGCGGGGACCGCCTCACGCTCGACTTCGACTCGACCTACATCCGGTCCTACTCCTCGCGGCGCCAGGGCGCGGACCCCACGTGGACCAAGCGCTACACGTTGCATCCGCTGCTGTGCTTCGTCGCCGAGTTCGGGATGTGCCTGCACGCCAAGCTCCGCCGCGGCCGATCCGGGTCCTCCACCGGGATCGCCCCGTTCGTGACCGAGTGCCTTCGCCGCATCCCCCGGGGCGTGGCGGTCCGGGCCCGGTTCGACTCGGCCTTCTACTCGAGCAAGCTGTTCGCCCACCTGGAGCGCCGCGGCGTGACCTACCTGTGCGGCGCTCCCCACAACCAGCGGTTGGTGCAGGTCATCAGGGCCGTTCCGGACGCCGACTACTCCCCGTGCGGAGACGACAAGGAGGGGGAGGTGGCCGAGTTCGGCTACCGCACGACGGCCGATCGGACCTTCCGCCGCTACGTCGTCAAGCGCATCGCCATCGCCCCCGGCGAGCAGGCCACCCTGGACGGCGGCGGCTACCGGTACTGGACGCTCGTCACCAACGACCGCACCTCGAGCGCCGCCGAGCTCGAGTCCGAGCATCGCCACAAGGCCCTGGTCGAGTCGGGGATGCGGGAGCTGAAGGAGAACTTCGGCATGCACGCCC